>Ga0272444_10000772_pt1 | contig 32471 bp, 28 predicted proteins | sample SSMForm13_FD_201033 | JGI IMG/M metagenome (GOLD analysis project Ga0272444, IMG submission 201033) | Marine sediment archaeal communities from Little Sippewissett salt marsh, Falmouth, MA, United States - SSM-Form-13 | ecosystem: Environmental > Aquatic > Marine > Wetlands > Sediment ...
CAAGTGCCTTTTTATATTCCTCAGGGAACAAAGAAATGGTAAACGTCCGGTATTTCTCCATATACTGGAAGGTGTATCTGCCCGGCCTTACCACCACCTGCACAAAAGGTTTCCCCCACATCCCCCCGATACTTCCCCATCCCACCGTCATGGCATTGAAGTCATCGATCGTTCCCGCCGCAAGCACCATCCACTGTTTCAGCCATAGAGCGGACACGTTGGCCTTCAGCTTCATGATATCGAGATCCTGCATATCTTCCTTTTCTTTATAAAAATGCCTGTTTCTGCACAGGGAATCCTCTCAATTCCCCGGTCTTCGGTCCTCAGTCCGCACATCGGGCCAACGGTATGTACCCCCTGCGAATTCCACAGTCAGAATCTTCGCAGGATCATCCGTTTCCTCGATGTTGGGAAAATCCCGCGTCCCATAGCCCGGGGGCGCGTAAAAGGTAAATTCCATGGGACTCATGCGGCCTTCCCGTACGGCTTCCACATATTTCTGCGGCGCCCCGGGATCGGGCATGCCATGTACGTCTCCCAGGAATCTGCTCCCGTTCTGATGATAATCGGCAAATGCGCAGGCACTGCCGTAGAGGCTCGAAATGCCGATGCGTGCCGGGTATTTCCATCCGTAGAGAATCTGCGTAATATAGCGGTTATGGGCCAGTGAATAGCTGGGCCACTTCCCCTTCCCCCATATGAGTCCGGGGACAAAGGGATCTTCTTCCTCCTTGGGCGATTGAGACATGAGTTGTGCCACCACGCCCACCAGGCCGAAAACCTGCCCCAGGCTGAAGTCGTGCCCCTGGGCGTTCCATCGGGGATTGGAACATCGTACGGTGGTCGCGAGCATTGCATAGAACGCCCGGAAACGTTCCGATTGATCCTCTTCTCCCTTGAGGCTCATATACAGACCCGCCAGGATATTGTTGGGTTCATACAACCCCTTTTTCCCGTATTCTTCATAGGTGACGGCACCGTCACCCGTCTCGTCGAACGTTTCCAGAAAGGTACTTTTCAGGGAAGATCCCTCTACGGCATCGACGGCATCGAGCCAGCCGAAAAATGTCTTTTGAAGGTCCCAGGGCATTTTATAGGTATCGGAGTAAAGGGCGCCTGTGACGATTTCTCTGAATTCATCCCCTTCGATACGGCCCAACCGACCCTGGTATGAGGCGAGGGGGATTCCGGCAATACCGTCATGGCCGAGCACGTAATAGGCACGGTTCCCCAGTCCCCGCGCTTCCGCCCGCTTGAAGCAGACATCCCTGCTGATGGGTGAGTCGTACCCACTTTCGGTGACTATGGCCCTTCCGTCATAGCGGGGCGCCGGCACCGCCTGCGGGAAAAGGCCGCCCATTCCGTCATCGAGCCCTGTCCCGTAAGATTCTTCAAGGCCCACATTAGAGAACATATAGCGGGCGCAGAAAAGGTCCGTCGCCACCGGATCGATACCAGCCACAACAAGACCGTCCGGCACCTTGATACCCAGGCCGAATCCCTGATGGTCCCGGTTGATCCCTTCGATGGCGTCGACGATATGCATCATGAACACATCCTGAGCCGCCACGGCGGCAACGATATCGAGCATGGTGCCCGTCAGGCCCCCCGTCTTTTTTACCGCATAGGTTCCATCGGGATTTCTCAGAGGCAGGCAGGTCTCGGGGTCCATCTCGGGAATCCATACCTGGTGAGGAATAGCGCCTTTCATCCCCGGAATTTTTCGATGCGGGGTGGCATATTCCCAGGCACACCCCTCAGATCGCGACGCCTGCATGGGATACAGACCGATGCCGAGATTCTTGATCACATTGGTAAAGAGGGCCTGCGCATGCACCTTGAGCCGGGGGAGATTGACAAGAATGCAGCCCGGATACAGCGCACAATCACCCTTGTCGGCAGGATCGCCGCCGATAATGACCTTGTGCAGGATGAGGGAATTGAAATTTTCCCCCGCGGGAACGGGAATCTCTCTCCCCTTTGCGGGATTATCGCAGATGCGGTTCAGGTCATAGACCATGAGCTTGTCATAAACGCCCCCCGGCGGGATATAGTCGCCCGCTACGCTTTCTTCAAACCCACGCATGGGATCATCCCCCAGCGTGGGTTCGGAATTTTCCGCCAGATATCGGCGGACGAAATAGAATCCCCAGCCGCCGTAAAAATCTTCGGAACGACCCTCAATGACCGACTCCGTGGTTACCGGCCTTCCCGACTTCTTTATATACCGATACTGGGCCGCCACCGCCGTAAGCGCTGTCGCCGCTTCACCGACGCACATGTGGTAGTAGCTGATACCCGCCCTGTCGTGAAACCATCTCATTACGGCCGCCACAAAGGGCCATTCCGTATTGCCGGTGCTCCCCGGGGTGGGACCGAATGTGTAGGGATCGATGTTCTCCGAGGACACCAGATTGGGCTTGAAGAGAATCTTCTTCCCCTCTCTCAGCCGTTTCCACAGCGCGTTTTTCAGTCCCGTTTCGTTCTCAAGCGCGGAAAGCGCCGCATCGACATTCTCATAAGTATAATCGATCTTCGCTTTGATTTCATTCCAAGCCGCCTCATCATTGTCGCGGATTACTTTCTGAAGCAGGTGGTCGACACCCTTGTACGATTTGTTCACATCCATCCTGGCCACGGCCACCGGCGCTCCTTTGCTGTCGAGTATGCCGTCGCCGAGGGCAGTGCGGATTTTCTGTCCATTCATTGCATTCATACCTTTCATCCTTTTCATACTTTTAAACTTTATACCGTTATCCCAAATAGTTCCCTGGCATTCTGCGCCGTTGTATTTGCCACCACATCATAGAGTGTTCCCCGTATCTCGGCCACTCTGCGGGCAGTGTGAAAGACGAAGGCGGGCTCGTTTCGCTTGCCCCGTTTCGGTTCGGGTGCAAGAAACGGTGCATCGGTCTCCACCAGCAGCCGTTCCAGGGGAATATTTCGCACCACGTTGCGAAGCACATCAGATTTCTTATAGGTAATTGTTCCGGGAATCGAAATATAATACCCCAGATCGATACATTGACGGGCCATTTCGTAATCCCCCGAGAAACAATGGACTACCCCGTGCAACTTGCCCTTATGTATCTTGAGCATCTCCAGTGTTTCATTGTGGGCGTCACGGTCATGGATAATGACGGGAAGACCCAGTTCCACACTGAGATCAAGCTGTTCGCCGAATCTCTTTATTTGTACCTCCCGCGGGGAGCGATTTCTGAAAAAATCGAGGCCGATCTCTCCGTAGGCCACCACCTTGTCTTCACCGGCAAGCGTACGGAGTTCCTCATAGGTCTCCTGAGTCACGGCGGCAGCATCATGGGGATGCACCCCCACAGTGGCATACACCATGGGGTAGCGCCTGGCCAGTGCAACGGCCTTTTTACTGTCGGCAAGATCGATACCGACAACAACGATTGCGCCTACTCCTGCCTCCTTGGCCCGTTCGATCACCTCATCCCGATCCTTGTCGAATTCCTCCAGCTCGAGATGGGCATGTGAATCAATCAGCATATTCGCAATTACCTTACCTCTTTATTTTCTTCAGCAGCCCCCGCAGTTTCTCGACGGTAATTCAGCCTACCCGTTTGCCCCTCGAAACACAAGAGAAACCCTCGGAAGACGAACGCAGTAAAGAGCACGCCTTGGGTCAATCACGCAACCGGGGGTCGAGAGAGTCCCTGATTCCCTCGCCAAGGAGGTTGTAGCCCAGCACCGTAATCAGAATCGCCAGACCGGGATAGAGGGAAAGCCACCAGGCAATATCGATATTATCTTTTCCCGCCGTAAGGATATTTCCCCAGCTCGGCGTGGGCGGCTGCACGCCGATTCCAAGAAAAGAAAGGGCTGATTCTGTAAGAATGGCCCCCGCCACTCCCAGTGTCGCGGCCACCAGCATCGAGGCCATGGCATTGGGAAGTATGTGCCTGAAAATGATCCGCATATCGCTTGCCCCGACGGCACGGGCCGCCTGGACAAAATCGCGCTCCTTCAGAGAAATAAAATCCGCGCGCACCAGACGGGTGATGCCCATCCATCCCGTAAGCCCGATCACGATCATTATATTCCAGATCGAGGGTTCCAAAATGGCAATAACCGCAAGAATAAGAAAAAAAGAGGGGAAGCAGAGCATAATATCGACAAAGCGCATGATCACCGAATCGGTCCATCGCCCGTAGTATCCCGCAATCGCTCCCAGCATCGCCCCGATGACGATGGCAATCCCCGTCGCGATAAATCCCACCTTGAGAGAGATCCGTGCTCCCCAGATCATGCGGCTCATCACATCCCGTCCCAGCTGATCCGTCCCGAAAGGGTGAAGCGTCGAAGGGGGTTCCAGCACATGGGCGAGATCGATAGCCTTCGGATCGAAGGGGGAAAGCCAGGGCGCCAGGAAGGACACCACAAAGAGACACACCACCACTACGCCTCCGGCAACGGCCATTTTGTTTTTGAAAAATCGACGCCGAAACTCACTTTTCATCTACGACACCCTGATCCGCGGGTCGGCAACGGCATAGGACACATCGGCAATCAGGTTCCCTGCAAGCGTCAGAACCGCGCCGATGAAGAGAATCCCCATAACCACCGGATAATCCCTCGACATGACCGCCATATAGAAAAGCTGGCCCATGCCCGGAATGGCAAAAATAGTTTCGAAAATCACGCTGCCGCCGATGAGCCCCGGAATTGAAAGTCCCAGGATAGTAATGACCGGGAGCAATGCATTCCTGAGTGCGTGTTTGTAAATAACCACCCGCTCGCTCAAGCCCTTTGCTCTGGCCGTGGTGATGTAGTCCTGTCTGATCACTTCCAGCATATTTGCGCGCATATAGCGCGAAAGCCCGGCCAGGCCGCCGAAGGCCGAGAGCAGCACCGGCAGGATCAAGTGTGAGATCAGATCCCAAAAGGCCTGCCACGGAGGCAGGTATTCGTAATTGAGCGACCGGATGCCTGAAATGGGCAGCCACCCCAGATCAACACCAAAAAGGATCATGAGAAGAAGTGCAAGCCAGAAGGTAGGCACCGCAAAGCCTATGAACACCAACACCGCAGTAATCTTGTCGAAAAGTGAATCACGGTGCACCGCGGACAGCACCCCTATGGGAATGGCCACCAGGATGATCAGGATCATTGAAAGCACGTTGATGGCAATCGTAATGGGAAGCCTCTCGGCGATTTTGTCGATAACGGGCCGGTGATCAGTGGAAAATGATTCGCCGAGATCGAGTACAACAAGCTTTTTCAACCACAGAAAATACTGCACGTGGATCGGCTTGTCGAGATCATAGAGTGCGCGGAGACGTTCTTTTGCTTCTGCGGTGACCCGGGGATTGAGATCGGTCTGAAGATCGGTAGGGGACCCGGGGGCAAGGTGGATTACCACAAAGCAAATGATCGTAATCCCGAACAAAAGCGGGATCATCGTGAAAAGCCTTCGCACAATATACCGGATCAAAGAAATCTCCCTTTTTTCATCTTCTGGTCACTATAGATAATATTTTTGCTTCCGAAAAGGTTTTTTTGCATGCACCGCTGGGTGTGTTTGATTGTGCAGGATTGAAATGTCGATTTTAATCCGGATGTCCCGATCTTCCCTCCAAAAGTCTGAGAGAAGCAACATTATGAAGGCTCTTCCAGAGATCCTCTTCCAGGTGGGGTTCCAAGGTTACGATAGGCCGCGTTCCCATGGCCTTGAGCTGCGCAAAAAAATCGGCAAAGGGAAACGTTCCTTCCCCCGGGGGCAGGTGCCCGTCGCCGGAACCGTCGTTATCATGAAGATGAAGCTGCCCGATGTAGGCGCCTATGCGATCCAGCCATCCGGAAAAGGAAATCTCCGAAAAGGCGTTGCAATGTCCTGTATCAAAACAGCACACCACCTGCGGATCATCTCTGAAGTGATCCATCAAACGCCCGAATGATTCAGGGGTATCCTCATAGGTGTTTTCAAGGGCTATCACTGTATCGACCCTGCGGGCCAGATCCGCCAGATATTCCCATGTCTCGATACTGTTTTCGAGCCATTCATCCTCATGGGACACATAATAACGCCGGTCGAAGGCGGCATGACAGACCACCGATTTCGGACGGAACCAGGGAACCAGATCGAATACCGCCCGTAATCGGTCCATGGTAACTTGCCGAATTCTCGGATCAAGGGCGCCCGGCCGCAGGTCATAAAAAGGTGCGTGAAAGGTAATCGAAAGCCCCGCCTCTGCGAGGATTTCGGCGGTTTTTCTGAAATCGTCCCCGTTGTAATGATCGAGGGAGAAACAGTCGAACCCGATTTCCGGATTAATCCTTTCCTTGAGAACCCAGGGAAGGTATTTTTCAACAAGGAACCGGTAGGGCATGTTGACCTGGACCAGGGGGAGTATCTCTTTGCCCCTTTTCTGGTAATCCGGCGCCGCTCTTTCCTCCCGCATTGGAACCCTTTCACGCTGCATTGTTCCTGCTTCCGCAGGTTCCACGCCATGTATCACAATTTACGCCTTTTCACAACACCGTCTTCTTTGCAAAGAGCGCCCACATGTGTTCGCCGCCCTTTGCGCGCGCGGGCCGGAGTCGATCCAATACCGCAGAAAAGACGCCTCTTTTCTTAAAGTACCTTTACGAATAGACAGGCATTTTCTTCTTGACAATGAAAAAGGCTTCCTGTTAAGTAGAGCGTCTTTTAGAGGTGTACAGGGGCCGTTAGCTCAGTTGGTAGAGCAGCGGACTTTTAATCCGTTGGCCACCGGTTCAAGTCCGGTACGGCCCACCAAAAAGACATGGGGGTTAGCAGCACTTGGTTAACCCCTTGTTTTTTACTGTCGCCCCGAACGGCCTTATGCATCAATAGGAAGGGTTGTAAGAAAGGATCGAAGACAATGGGATCAAAGGACAGTGCGGTAAGAGAAATTCAGAAAACCGAATGGGAACAGAAGCTCGACGAGCGCATGGCACTGCTGAAAGAACAGGGGATCGACGGCAAAGCGATCGACAAGGACATGGCCGTCAAGATGTTGAAGGCGAAAATCAAAAGGACAAAGGCACGCCTTCGCGCAATCGCGGCCCGGGAAAAACTTACTGAAGAAAAAGCCCGGATAAAAGCGGAAAAGCTGGCCGCTCCAAAGGCCGAAAAGGACAAAAAGAAAGCCTCTGCAAAAGACGAAGCGGAAGAAGAAAGCAAACGCCAGCAGAAGAAAAAACAGAAAAAAGAAAAGAAATCGACTGAAAAGGAATCCTAGCCGCTCCTTGTTATTCGTTCAGTCCTTTCACCAGATCGAACACCACCATGCTTCCCTTCTTGAGACTCTCGAGCGCGAGACGTTCATCGTGTCCGTGCATAGTACGCAACACCTCGATATCGCTCACGAAGGGCAGCAGACCATAGCTTGCGACCCCCCGCGATCTGAACCATCGTGAGTCGGTAAAACCCGTCGAAATCGTTGGCAGCACCGGCACACCGGGATAATGGCGGGCCAGAATATCTTCCATGAGGCGATACATGGGAGAGTCGGCTGATGATATCGACGAATCGTAGGCGGCACACACCTCAAGCGAAATGCCGTCATCATCGATAATCGCCCTCAGTTCATCCATAAACATCCCGGCGGAACGACCCGGTATAAGACGGCAGTCCAGGATCGCCTCCGCCGTTGAGGGAATCACGTTTTCTTTCCTGCCCGCATTCATAACAGTAAGACTGATGGTGTCGCGAAACATGGCCCCGAAGTGTGGTATGGTCAAAAGATCGTGACGGGCCAGTTCACTTGCCTCAATCGACGGATCTATGCCGACCTTTTCAAGAAAGAGCCTCATCTCATCAATGATGCGAACGGGGAATTCATGATCCACGATACGGGCAAGGGCGCGCACCAGCCGCACGGGAGCGCTGTTACGTATAGGAACGGACCCGTGCCCCGGGGCGCCTTCGGCGCTTATGCGCAGCCAGAGCGGCCCCTTTTCGCCGATGGCGAGATTGAACCCTGACATATCGCCCATGCGCCACCCGGCACCCCCTTCATTCAGCACATACTCGGCATCCAGATCAACTCCCGGCTGGGCGGTGAGCCACCCCGCGCCCCGGCTCCCCCCCGTTTCCTCGTCGGACACGGCCAGGAATACAAGATCGCGCTTCAAGGGGACTGAGAAGCGGTAAGCCAGCAGAAAGGCCATCAGCTCCATGATACCGAGCCCCTTCATGTCCAGGGCGCCACGCCCCCAGAGACAGCCGTCTTTTACCACGCCCTCAAAGGGATCGACGGTCCACTTGTCGGGCTCCGCCATCACCACATCCATATGATGCAGAAGGATGAAGGGCCTTCTTGACCCATCCCCCTTAAGGCGGCAGATAATGTTGGGGCGCATCGGATCGTCGGCATATTCCTCCACCGACAGACCCTCAGCTTCGAGCGTACGCCTCAAAAAATCAGCGGCGGCCCGTTCCGCGCCGGGCGGATTCGTAGTGTCGATCCGTATGTAGTCCCTCAACAGATCAACAGCCTCCTCCAGCACCTGCTCCCAGGAAATATTCATATAGTACCCCTCCTCTCCAACCAACCAGCCCAGAGACCAAATAAACCAAACAAACCCAATAGACCAAACAGACCAAATGGACCAGACAGACCAGAAAGACCAGACCGACCCGTCTACGCCTCCACAACCCCGCCCTTGTCCGCCGATTTCACCAGTCTTGCATAGGTATCAAGATATCCCCGGGGATATGTGCGGGGAGGATGCACCAGCTTCTCCCGCCTGCGCGCCAGTTCCTCATCGGACACCTTCACTTCGAGGAGCCGCTTTTCGATATCGATCTCAATCATGTCGCCATCCTCGACAAGAGCAATCGTACCACCCTCGGCCGCCTCGGGTGACAGATAGCCGATGGATGGACCTGCACTGTACCCGGAAAACCGGCCGTCGGTCACTATGTAATTCGTCTCACCCATCCCCATCATCTCGAGTAATACACGGAAAAGTGCCATCTCCCGCATTCCCGGTCCCCCCTTGGGCCCTTCATAGCGAATTACAATGACATCCCCCTTTGCGATTGTTCCGTTTCCCAGCCCCTGGGCGGCCTCTTCCTCCGAATTAAATACCCGGGCCTGTCCGGTGCAGTGCCAGAAATCCCTGTCCACGGCCACCTGTTTAATCACGGCGCCCTGCTCGGCCAGGTTGCCCCTGAGCACAGCGATTCCCCCATAGGAAAAAACGGGATCTTCGATGGGCCGAATAACCTCGGGCGAAAAGACCACCGCTTTTTCGATATTCTCACCCATTGTTTTTCCCGTAACGGTTATAACGGACCGGTCGACCTTCTCCTCCAACGTCTTCATCACCGCCGGAATGCCGCCGGCATCATCGAGATCGACGACGGAATAGGGACCCGCCGGCTCAATATTGGTGAGATAGGGCGTGGTTTTCGACAGACGGTCGAATTCATCATAGCCCAGGGTGATACCTAGTTCATGAGCCACGGCAGGCAGGTGCAACACTGTATTCAATGATCCTCCGATGGCAAGATCGACGGTCAATGCATTGGTAAGAGCCGCTTCACTCATAATCATGGAAGGCGTGATTCCCCGCGCCAGCAGCTCCATTACCGCTTCTCCCGCTTCCTGGGCAAGCCGCTGTTTTTTTGACGACACCGCAGGCGCCGTGCTGTCGCCGGTGAGACTCATGCCCAGCGCCTCGCAGAGGCAGGCCATCGTATTGGCCGTGCCCATGCCCCAGCAGGCCCCCGCACAGGGATAGAAGGACGCAAGGCCTTCTTCCCGGATTTCTTCGGAAATATCCTGGATAAAGGTCTTTTTGAAGGCACCGCCGGCACTGGAAACGGATACCTTCACCTTTTCCCGGGGCCAGAACCCGGGAGGCATGGGACCGCCGGTGACAATGACGGTCGGAATATCCACCCGGGCCGCCGCCATCAGAAAGGCCGGCAGAATCTTGTCACAGGACCCGACGAGCACTGCGGCATCGTAGGCATGGGCCCGAAGCCCCAGTTCAATTGAATCTGCGATGATCTGACGGCTGGGCAGAATGTATTTCATCCCCTCATGGCCGTTGGCAAGACCATCACAGAGCGACAGCGTGAAGAACTCCGTAGGGGTGCCCCCTGCGCTGTTCACCCCCGCCTTCACCCGTGCCGCAAGGGTTTTCAGATGCATGTGCCCGGGATGCATCTCATTGTAGGTGTTGACGACGGCTACAAGCGGCTTTTTCATTTCCTTGTAGGTAAGGCCGCAGGCATAGAGCATGGAGCGGCGCACCATCGACATTGGATCATTTTCGGAATAGACTCGGCTGAATTTCTTTCCCTCCATCATACTTCCTCCATCGTGAAATTTATCGGACTGAATAGTAAAAAAATATAAGCAACCCCCTACCTATCCTACCCTTCCCTACTTTTCATACTTTTTTTACTTTTCTTACTTTCCCTCATAGAGAGCGGGTTCCCGCGGTTTGAGAAACATCATGAGCACGGCGACTATAATCAGTATTACAAGGTTGATCCGCCATGCCGACGTGTAGGATCCCGTCGTGTCATAGATCAGACCTCCCAGCAGGGGTCCCAGGCTGCCGATGCCGGCCACAAAAAAGGAAAGCGTTCCGTAGGCGGAACCGAGTGTCTGTCTGCCGAAACGGTCTGAAAGAATCACCGGCATGAGGGGCGCCATGCATCCATAGCCGAAACCGAATACGACAGCGAACAGATAAAGCATCCCCACCGTGGCAACCTTCAGCATGAGCGCCATTGCCGCCGCCATGATGCTGAACCCGATGACGGCTGCGTATTTGGGATCGCGAAGCCGGTCACTGACGAACCCGTGAAAGAACCTTCCGAAGATACTCGCCACGCCGATGATGCCCAGCGACGATGCAGCGGCGATCTTTTCGATATTGCAGTTTGTGGCATGGGCTACCAGGTGTACGAACATCATCAGGGGAACAATCGCGGCAGCACTGAAACAGACGGCAAGAATCCAGAAGCGTGAATTCTTTAGAATTGATGTCATGGTAAGGGCGGTATCGTCCTTAAACTGTTCAGTGCCCAAAGGTGCACCGGCACGAATCGACTCGCCATCGGGCAGAAGTCCGTGCGCCTCGGGATTTGATTTCCCCATGCAGATTTGGGCAACCACTACGCCAAAGAGAACCATACACACACCGATGGACAAAAAGCCGGTGCGCCAGCCGAAATTCTTCACCGCCCATCCCGCATAGGGGGTCATAAGCATGGTGCCCAGGCCGATCCCCATGCTGGCAACTCCCACGGCAACCCCCTTTTTTCTGATGAACCATTTTCCCACGGAAGAACTGTTAATCACCACACCGAACCCGGCCGAGCCAAGTCCGCAGAGCACACCGAAAAACAGATAGATTTGATAGGGGTGCCGAGCAATCCCCATAAGACCGAACCCGAGGGCTGACAACACGACCCCGATGGTCATGATCCACCGGGGGGCCATACGATCCAGAAGCCTTCCCGCCACCACGCCGCTTGCGGCATACATGAGAAGATTCACGGTGGCTCCGAGCGAAATGGTCGACATGGACCACCCGTACTCGGAAAACATGGGTTTTACGAAAACACCAAAGCTGTACCGGGCGCCGTAATTGATCCCCAGCATAAAAAACGCTCCGATCACCACCACCCAGCCCCAGTAAATGCCGTTGTGCACCTCTACAGGACCGGTCCCGGACATGTCGGACCTCATCGTCCCTCCTTCGTTATTTTTCTCGATGTTCTCCCATTTTTCTCCCCCCGGAAGGCTCGCCTTTACGGCAGCCAATAACTGTGATAGGCTGATCCGGCAAAGAAGAAAGTGAGAACACAATTATTTCTATGGCACAAGCGGACGAATTCCACAAGCCCGGAAAAAAATCACAAGGATATAGACGCCGGAGGAAAGGGCCTTCCCGCGGACAGGAGCAGGCGCATGAACCCCGAAGAATGAAGGCCGAGGTCGAACCGGAGTTACAGGGAATTTTTTCCCGCATCGGCAAACCGGAGCAGGCCCCCTTTATTCCCGATCCCTTCCAGACCGAGGCGCTTGACGCCATCACCGGAACGGATTGTCTCGTTTCGGCCCCCACGGGGTCAGGAAAAACCTGGATCGCCCAGGAGGCTATCGCCCATACCCTGGCCCGTGGTGGACGCTGCTGGTACGCCTCGCCCCTGAAGGCACTCTCCAATGCCAAGTGGGTCGAATTCAGCGAACTTTTCGGCAACAACCGTGTGGGAATCCTGACGGGAGACACGAAGGAAAACGCCGATGCCGAAGTAATCGTAGGCACGACGGAAATTCTACGAAATCAGCTTTATGACGCGATGCATACAGGAGAAATGCTGAACTGCGATCTGGTGATTCTCGACGAGGCCCATTTTCTGGGTGACGAAGACCGCGGCGTAGTCTGGGAAGAAATCATGATCTACCTGCCCACCCGCATCAATCTGCTTCTCCTTTCAGCAACCATCGGCAACGCCGAAGAAATCGCCGGATGGCTCCAGTCCATTCGGGACAAGCAATGCATCGTCATAGAGGAAACAAAACGACCCGTTCCTCTCTATCCGCTCTTTCTTCACCCCTCGGGACGGGTGCTGCCCCTGCTTTCAAAACGGGCACTTCATGAGAAGGTGACCGCCTTTCTCGAAAAGTCCCGCGGCGGGGGACGCTTCAGACGGGTAGAACCCTTTGACGACATACTGCATGTCCTGCGGGAGCTGAACCTGCTCCCGGCGCTTTTCTTTCTGAAATCACGCGAAGAATGCAACACCGCCGTCACCCTCTGCCGCAGCCGCGTAGGGCGGATTGATCAGGGAAACTTCGAACATGAACTTGACACCTATCTTGAACGATACCCTTTCCTCAAAAACCATAAACAGATCGGCGGTCTGAGAAAGCTTCGCGTGGGCGCCCACCATGGCGGCCAATTGCCGGCATGGAAGTTCCTGGTGGAACATATGATGAAAAGCGGTTACCTCGATGCCGTCTTTGCCACATCGACGGTGGCGGCGGGGGTCAATTTCCCGGCCCGCACCGTGGTGATCTTCAATTCCGACCGGTACAACGGCCACGAGTTCCTCCCCCTGGACGCAACGGCCTTTCATCAGATGACGGGGCGGGCTGGACGGCGCGGTCTGGACAAGATCGGATTCATGGTGGCCGTTCCGGGGCGGTTTATGGATCTTCGGCACGTACGAACCCTGCTCGCCAAACGACCGGAAAAAATCGAAAGCCAGATAAAAAACGACTTTTCAATGGTCCTGAACCTTCTGCTTTCTCATCACCCCCATGAAATCAGGACCATTTTCGAATCATCCCTTGCCGATTTCCGGCCATCGCGAAAAAAACGCCCCATGAGCGGCGGCCTCTGGGAAGAATTCAACCTATACCTGGCATTCCTGAAGGAGGAAGGCTACGTGGACCAACGAAACTTCCTGACCGATAAGGGAATCTGGACCTCACAGCTTCGCCTCGATCAGCCGCTTCTCATCGCCCAGTGCGTCCAGGATAAGGCCTTTCCCGAAGATGATCCGGCGCTTCTGGCCGCAGTGGTGGCGCCTTTCGTCTATGACCGAAACCATGACATAACGCTCGCCAAGAGCAGCATTCCAAAGAAATTGAGGAAGGCCTACGGGGTGATGATCAACGCGGTGAATCCTGTATCCCTGAAAATGAACGGCGCAGGATTCGAGGTGACGCCCCTGCTTCCCTGGCCGGCCCTTGCCGTCTACCACTGGTCGCGGGGACTGGACTGGAACCTGATCATAAGAACACTGCGCATCGCCGACGGCGACATGGCCATGCTGGTCACGAGAACCGCCGACAACCTCCAGCAGATCGCATCCCTCAGAGAAACCCACCCCAAAATAGCCGCCTGCGCCGTAGAGGCAAAAAAACTCATCATGAGAGAACCGGTGGTGTTTGAGTAAACGTTCTATGTGCTACGTTCTATGTGCTATGTTGGCGGTTGAACTATATTTGTGTTCCCTGTTTTGCGTTCATCATCCTTTTTCCAGTACCTATCGCCCATAACCTATAACCTTTTTTATTATATGCCGTCATTTGTTTCTTGACAGAAGGAGACCGATCGATATATAAGCCCGGTTTCTATCACGAAGCCTCAGCGATCGCGATACAACCATGCGTCCCCATCGTCTAGAGGCCTAGGACACCGGCCTTTCACGCCGGCGACCGGGGTTCGACTCCCCGTGGGGACGCCAATAAATTCAGGCGGTTATTAACGTAACCGCCTTTTCTTATTTGTGGGCGGACACACATGTGGACACACCATAAGCCTTTTCTCCGGTTATTTCGAAAAATTTACATATCATAACTATCTGATATTAATTATATAATATTTTCTAGGCCACCGGCGTAACAGGTCGATCACCAAGCTGCGAATGTTCAGATATTCATTACGTGATCATACGTCTCCCTGACTGACAATAGATCTCTTAATTCTAGAGGCAACATGAATGACGCGTGCCATCGTCTTTTGTTTTCACTCCTCTTCCTTCCCTTCGCCGTTCAATAAATGTCTCATCCTATTTTTATAATGCTGTGAGTACACCACCCCTGAACAAACCGTAATCAAAAGGATTAAAGATTCTCTCCATCAAGGCATCCCTTCAAAAACGAGAAATACTTCCCTGGACGGACACGTTGCGGGGACTTCAATTTCAGGCCTCCATGCCCCTGATTCGATAAAGAATATTATGTGAATAAATAAAAACGGCCATAGCGGAGGGGTTAAAAAAGATTGACCCAGTATGGCCGTTTTATGATGTTTATTCGGAATAGTAGCTACTTACCTTTTCGTTTCGCTTCCTCCTCTTCCCTTTTGAATATCATCAATTAAACATAGTAAGGCTCGAAACACTTTGGCGCTGTCGGCCACGCAGGTGGAAATCCGATAAAACAATCCCCACAGGCAGCATCGGTAAAAGCCGGCCTCCTCGGCTAAAAACAAATATATAATCGGGCTTATTGAGCCTTCAGCTTCTGATCGCCGCCGCGCACTAATAGCTTCAATTGTGGCAAGAACATAAACATCAGATTTTCCTTCACCCATTTCTTGTATTCAGGGCTGCCAGGGGCCATCCCGAGAATGCCGGCATGATAGGCGCCGGCACCCAAATAATTTATGGCGAGTGTGTTGAAATTGTGGGCAAATCGCTCAATCTCCTGATCTGTTGCGCGTACTGAAGACGCTTTTTTAAAGACTGGTATGGTTCGGGCAACAAAATTCTGCAATAAAAAATAATTGGGAATGATTTGAGATTTGTTGGCCTGAACCAGGTTGAGGAGCACAATCCTCAAGGCCGCGGGATGTGTGTGCGTAAATGCAATCAGACGATCAATGTATAGAGACAATCCCTCCGTTGCATTCATGCCCCCGGTCTCATTGAGCCACTTCGTATTAGCCTGGTAGTATTCATTCAATACATCCGAAAGAACCGCTTCGAAGAGCGCCGCCTTTGAAGAAAAATAGTACATGACAAGCTGGTAATTAAGACCGGCGGCATCCCCAACCATTCGTATGCTCGCCGTGTGATAGGGATATTCAGAAAATATTTTTTTTGCGGCAGCGAGTATTTTTGCCGCGGTATCGGTTTTTCTTGTTACGGTTGGAACCTGTGTGTGGGCGCTGTCTTTCTTCAATGAGGGCCATCCTGTTTCACGTATTCTTGGTATGTATTGATTAAACGAAAAGAAATGTCAACATGTATTTTACAGTCGTAAAATACATGTTGACAGGAAACGAGTCATAGGATAGGGGATATTTTACGATCGTAAAAAGGGCAGGAGTCATTCTATAGGTATTGGTATAATCGGATGAAAAACAATCTTATAAGGAGGCAGATACATGAAAGTGTTGAGAACACCCGACGAACGGTTTGAGAATCTTCCGGGCCATCCCTTCGCGCCACATTATGCAGAGGTTCCCGACGGTGAAGACGGAACCCTGAGGATCCATTACGTGGATGAGGGACCACGGGACGCTGAGCCAGTGCTGCTGATGCACGGCGAACCCAGTTGGTCCTACCTTTACCGCACAATGATTCCCGTTATTACCAATGCCGGGCACAGGGCCATCGCGCCTGACCTGGTGGGTTTCGGTCGCTCCGATAAACCGGCGGAGAGGGACAACTACACGTACCAGCGCCATGTGGACTGGATGCAGACCTGGCTGAACAAGACGGATCTGCAGGATATCACCCTCGTCTGCCAGGACTGGGGCGGTCTGATCGGACTGCGCCTTGTGGCCGCAAATCTCGAACGGTTTGCCAGGGTGGTTGTCGCCAACACCGGTCTGCCCACGGGCGACCATTCCATTACTGACGCTTTTTTGAACTGGCGCACGTTTTCCATCGAAACACCGGATTTTGATGCCGGCGCTATCGTCGCCATGTCCACCCAAAATAAGATGACGGATGAGGTTATCGCCGCATACAACGCACCTTTTCCGGACGACAGCTATAAAGCCGGCGCCCGTATCTTTCCCTCCCTCGTGCCCATTGCACCGGACGATCCCGCATCCCAGGCCAACCGTCAGGCATGGGAAGTGTTTTCCACCTTTTCAAAACCATTCCTGACGTCCTTCAGTGACGGCGATCCCATCACGCGCGGTGGCGACCTCATTTTTCAACAAAAGATTCCCGGCGCACAGGGCCAACCCCATACAACGATCAGAGGGGCGGGACATTTTCTTCAGGAAGACAAGGGGGAGGAATTTGCTGAGGTCGTTGTCAATTTCATAAAGAACGGATGATAGGAGATATGGCCGAGCTGGAAGATAAGATCAAAGCGTTCGCAAAAAAAGCGGGGTCTGAACGGCAGAATTACACGCGCATCAGGAGGCAGTATGACTGACAAAAATTCGTTTCCCGCCGACAATGGGTTCAAGGACCCGGCAGGCATTTAACAAACGCATGGCCGAAGTGGATCAGCACCCCGACGGTGAAGACCTGCAAAAGGCGCGGGATTTCGCCAAAGGCATCCTGGCCAAATAGCAAAGAGAAAATAGGCACATCGATTCAAAGGAGGGAAAGACATGGGTGAGCAGACTTACATTCAGATCGCAGAGAACGTGGACAAGAATTTTCAGACCGCCCCAAAGGCCGGCGATGAACTTTCGCAGGCTTTTATCGCCTATCTGAAAATAGTGTATACCCCGGAAGAAGCCAAGGTGGTTCGGCATATGTTTATGTTCCCGATGACAAAGACCTTGGAGGAGTTGGCGGAGGCAACGGGGAAAAGCCCTGAGAAGGTGCAAAACATCCTCGCTCCGTTGATCGCAAAAGGCTTCATCAACGCTTCCAGGGCCGGGGTCTGCATCCCGGCCATGCCGGACCTGGTGAACCTGCACATGTTTTACCCTGACATCAAACCGGAGGACCAGGAGGCAGCCAGACTCTACCAGCAGTTTTTCATCAAGGAGAAATACTATAAATACTACGCCACTTCGGGAAAGGGCACCCCCGCGCTTCGGGCGATTCCCATCGACAAGACCATTCATCCCGAGGAAAAAATCTTTACGGCTGAAGAAGCCCACCAGTTCATCCATAATCTTCCGACCGAGGATTTTCAACTGGTTCCCTGCCCCTGCCGCACACGTACGGAAAAACTGGGTATCCGTGAATGCCGGGACAGGTTCCCCATCGGAAGTTGTATTTTTATCGGCGGCACGGCAAGGCATTTCAAGAAACTGGGGTTGGGCGGCCGGGTCACCCGAGAACAAGCCGTCAAGTACCTGGACGACATGGTGGAACTCGGCCTGGTTCCCACCACCCAGAATCACATGGCCGGAAACTTCGGCCTGATGTGCCTGTGCTGCGGCTGCTGCTGCTCCAACTTGCGGGGCCGCACGGTCTGGGACAACCCCACGGCGGTACTGCCTTCCTCCTTCATCCCCATCGCCGGAGAAGATTGCGTGCAGTGCGGAATCTGCGTCGACCGCTGCATGCTCGGGGCGCTTCACCTGGATGAGGGAGAAGAAAAGGTGGTGGTGGATGCTGAAAAATGCATCGGCTGCGGCGTCTGCGCCGTCGCCTGCCCTACGGAAGCCTTGAAGCTCCATCGCATCGATCGGCCGGAAAAGCCCTTCGATACCGGTATGGAGTGGTATATGACCGTGGCACAGGAAAACAACCGGCTGTAGCCGTCTACAATTTAAGGAGGACTAAACATGATAGATCCTGTGTACAAAGATATAGTTGATGTCATGAGCGCAAGAGGAGTGGCTTGGGGGCGATCTCATTTTTCAAAATAAGATCCCCGGCGCGCAGGGCCAACCCCCGTACAACGATCAGAGTGGCGGGACATTTTCTTCAGGAAGACAAGGGGGAGGAATTTGCCCACATCGTCGTAGACTTCATCGCCAAAACGCCGGCGCGGCTTTGGTGATCAATGCAACCCGCACCGATCCGATATCAAAACGATGCACGGGGCCTGTGAACAATTGAAAAGAAGGAGTACCCTTATGGAAGCGGAGCAGCCGAATGTTGCGCAGTTCAAGGAATTGGTGAAGAATCCCAACGACGGTCCCGTCGTCATGCTGAACCTCTTGAAATTCAAAACGGAAGGCGGTGCGGCGTCGTATGCCCGGTATGCGGAGGAGGTGGACAGGTTTCTGAAAGATGTCGGGGGCATAATAACGTACATGGGAAAAATGAAGGAGTTGCTGATTGGTCATGAAACCTGGGATGCCGTAATCCTTGTGCAGTATCCATCCAGAAAGGCGTACCTGAGAATGGTCAACGATCCCGACTATCTGGAAATACACAAGTATCGAGAAGCGGCCATCGATCGTTCCGTTCTCTACGCCACCGATGAGATGGATGGTCGTGAACTTTTTACCTTGGGAACGTAATATGGAGCCGACGGTGATCCCGTTCTCGGCAAGGGGTGTTACGGGGTTACGCTAAAACATCGATACTGTTTTTTCTGACCATGTTTTTTAATCTTTAACAATGACACAAGCGAGAGGAGTAGCATATGAAGACAACCAACCGCATCATCGATACAAACGGCATCAAAATGCATATTGCAGAGGCGGGACAGGGACCGCTGGTTATCCTGTGTCACGGGTTCCCGGGGTTGGGATACTCCTGGAGGCATCAGCTCACGGCGCTCGCCGAAGCGGGATATCACGCCGTCGCGCCCGACCAGCGGGGGTATGGTAAAACCGAGTGTCCCGAATCCATTGAATCCTACAAGATATTTGACCTGGTTGGGGATATCGTGGGCCTGGTGCACGCCCTCGGGGAGGAAAAGGCCGTCATTGTTGGGCATGACTGGGGGGCGCCGGTCGCCTGCCATTGCGCCCTGCTGAGGCCGGACATCTTCGAGAGCTTGATCCTCCTGAGCGTTCCCTACGCCCCGCGCAACTGGGGTTCCGTCAAGCCGACGGATGCGATGAGGAGAATGGCGGGGGACCTGATCTTTTACATCCTTTACTTTCAGGAACCGGGAAAGGTCGAGAAAGAGCTGGAAGCCGACGTCCGGGCATCCGTCATCAAAACGTTCTATTCCGCGTCGGGCGATCCGCCGCCGGAAAAACGATGGCAATTCATATTTACCAAGGATCGGCGATTTATTGATACAGCCTTCATGCCAGAAACCCTCCCAAGTTGGCTTACGGAAAAGGACATCGACATATTCACCGAGGCCTTTGAGCGGACCGGTTTTCGGGGAGGCGTCAACTGGTACAGAAATATCGATAGAAACTGGGGACTTACGTCCTTTCTCAGCGGGGCAAGGATTCACCAGCCCTCTCTGTTCATCGCCGGCGAGCTGGACGGCGTCATCGTATTTTCCCGCGGGGCATTTGACCGTCTTGAACAATCCATGCCCAACCTGACGGAGAAAGTGTTGATACCGGGGGCCGGACACTGGATCCAGCAGGAGCGGCCGCGGGAGGTGAACGACCGGATGATACAGTTTTTAAAAAACATCAAATAGAAAGGGGACGACAATGCCTTGTATCATGCCGACGCGGGATCAATTCAAACAACTTATGTCCCAGGATTATAAGGGACCGATCGTCATGGTCAACCTGCTGAAGTTCAAGCCCGACGGAGGGGCGGAATCATAGCGGAAGTATTCTGAGGCAACCAGCGCGTTGTTCGCGGGGAAAACGATAACCCGCATCGTATATCGCGGCACCGGTCTGATGCCGGTCATCGGCGACGAGGAATGGGACGAGATAGCCCTGTATGAGTATCCGTCCATCGACGCCTTTATAGAAATGAACAGGAGCAAGGCCTATCAGGATGCCGTTCACTACCGCACCGAGGCCCTCCTGGATTCGCGGCTCTACTGTACCATTCCCGAAGCGGTCGAATGATGGCACAAGGCCTTGTAAAATCTTTATGCCGGACCAGATCCGGCATTACATCTGATACCCCACTGTATGCGGTAAATAATTCAGACGATATGTGAGGAGGTTTCGTATGCCAAACATAAAAGAATTTCAGGAGGCCGGGCAGGCGCTGTATGACAGGATTCACCTGTCCAGCATGCCAATTGCCATCAAGTACATCAAAGACGTATCGGAGATAGAGGGTGAAAAGATCATGCGCCCCTCGGCCATGGGCGAGGAATGGTCTTTGTGCCAGGGGTTCACCTATGCCCGCCGCTGGGGTTGGAATGTGGCCATGACCGCTCAGGACAACTTCTGTGTCCCCGGCTCCGCCGGTCTCGGCTGGACGGATATATCCGAAGAGGACCGGTTTGAAAGTCAGATAAGACAGGGATGGCATAAGGACGCCGATGCGGAACGGCGGGTTTTTGATTTCACCCTGAGATTGTTCGGAGATCAGGTTGAAAAAAGAAAGGAATATAAAGGGTTCATACTGTCACCCCTACCCAGGACTATCATCGTTCCCGATACGGTTTTGATTTACGGCAATGCGGAACAGATAACCCACATCGTTCAGGCCCGGTCTACGACGGCCGTAATTTCCCGCAATCAGGATACTGGGGCTTTGGGGAATCCTGCATGAAGGGCGGGCTGGCCCCCTTCCTGACCCAGGTACCCCAGATTGTCATGCCCGGTACGGGAGACCGGACCTTTTCCGGTGTTTTCGACTACGAGATCGCCATCGGCCTGCCGGGGGCGATGATATTTGACGCCGTCTCCAACCTGTTTAAAACGGGCGGCCGTTTAAATATGGGGATGCCGGTCAAGACCCTTCTGGCAAGGGGCATCAAGGCCAAGCTGACGCCGGGTTTTGATTTTTTACGGAAGAAATATGGGAAGGATTGAACACGTTAAACCGATGGCCAGCCGGAGTAGTTATTCCGTGCAAATCCGGACTGTTACACGGAAAAGCGGAAGGGGGAACGCACGGACGCCCCTCGCTCATACGATATGACATAAGAAGGAGGAAGACATGGAATTGGAACAATATCGTGAAGTGGGAAATGATTTGTATCACCGGCTGCATCTGCCTACATACCCGGTGGCGGTCAAGTTCATACAGAGTGAGGATGAGATACCCCCGGAGGCCATCCGGCCCTCAGCAGGCGGTCAGAAATGGGCGCTCTGCCAGGCCTTCACCTATGCCCGGCGCCATGGCATGCATTCAGCCATGACGGATAAAGACAACTTTTGCGTTCCTTCGTCCGTTTCAATGGGGTGGGTCGAGGTGCCGATGAAGGAACTGTTCGAGAGTCAGATCCGGCAGGGATGGCATAAGGATCGAGCCGCCGAGAAGCGGAAATTCGATTTCATCGCGAATACCCTGTACGGCGGCCCGGAAGGTCAGGAGCGCTTACATAAGATGAGTCAGTATATGGGATTCATCTGCTCCCCACTGAACACAACCATCGTGATACCGGACAGTGTGCTTATCTACGGCGACAACGGACATATCTCCCATCTGATCCAGGCCCTGGTCTACGACTACACCGAACCGGTCACCTCATCATTCGAGGGTTTTGGTGAATCCTGCATGAAAGGCGCCCTTCTCCCCTTCATTACCGGAAAGCCGCAGGTCGTCACCCCCGGCATGGGAGACATGGCATTTTCCGGAACAACGGTCAACGAACTGGCTGTCGGGATCCCCGGCCCGGCTGTGGGTCAGGTGAATGAATATTTGTTCAAGACCGGCGGTCGTCAGAACATGGGATTCCCGTTGAAAAGCATGCTGGCCATGGGAGTAACGGAGTCCATCACCCCCGGGTTCAAGTATCTGAGAGAGATTGTGGAGAAGCAGCAGGATAAATCTTGAAGACAAACGGGCAGCTGTTCCTGTTTTACGCTGGTGCCCAAGGAGACAACCATGAAATCTATTGAGAGTTATCAGGAGGCAGGCCGGGAGATTTGGAACGACCTGAGGCTCGCGACCCATCCGGTGACGATAACATATATCAAAGATGAATCTGAAATTCCTGACGACTTTATCCGGCCATCCAAAACAGGAGAGAGCTGGGCTCTGTGCCAGGCCATCACCTTTGCCCGAAGCAACCGGTTACAAAGCGCCATGACGAAGGAGGATAATTTCTGTATCCCCAGTTCGTATGGGCAGGGTTGGTTAAAACTGCCTTATAAGGAATTTGTCGAAAGTCAGATATTAAATCAATGGCGCAAGGACTACGAATCCGAGATGCGCTGTCACTTGGCATCCGGTGCTGATTATGCCTCCACGGCAAACCTGAAGAAGGCAATGGAACATGTTGGTTTTCTGGTGGCGCCACTTACCAGCACCCCTTTCATACCCGACTCAATCATCTTTTACGGTAATCCCGGACAGGTTTCACATATTGTTCAGGCCTTGAGTTATGAGGGAAAACATGTGATCACATCCATCTTCAACGGATTTGGTGAATCCTGTTGCAAAGGGGCATTAAAACCGTTTTTAACCGGAACACCTGAAGTTATCCTCCCCGGGGTCGGCGACAAATATGTCTCCGGGACCCAGGATGATGAAATGGCCGTGGGCATACCCGGCACCCTCTTGTCCGATCTCAAAGAAAACCTGTTTAAGACCGGGGGCGAAGCACTGGAGCAGGGCTATCCTTATAAGAAAATCCGAAAGCCCCTTGATCACACCTGGTTGCCCGGGTGGGACTATCTGAAAAAGAAATTCTTGTAGGGATGGATACAGGGAATGTCAATGGGCTCTGGAGATCAGAGCCAGTCGAAAAGGATCATATGTTTGAGGGAGGGATTTTCATGAGAAATTATATTATCGGGCTGTTAACCGGTATCGCTGCAGGGCTCATGTGTGGTGCCACTCCCCCGCCTGCCTGGTACCTGTCGCTGTTCTTTGTGGCGGGAAGTGGTCTGGTGGCCTTCGGGCTCGATGTCTTTTTCGGATCACGTGAGGAACATCAATCACGGGCCGCATGGATGGGGTTGACTCTGTTCGGCGTGCCCGGTTTTGTTTTTCTCTCGATTGTGTGGAGATTCGGGTTTTAGGTTTTTCTTGCCCCTTTTTCCGGGCTGGCGCAGCGTGAAGTTGCCAGCCCCGCGCACATGCCCGTATGCGGGTATTCAAAGTTTGCACTGTAAGGTGACCTGAAAACCGGGAATGTAGATTCAACAGATCACAAGCAGGAGATATTCAAATGGAAAAAATGACAGGCGATGTGAATAACGGATTCAACGATCCGGCAACCATACCCCACGGGTATGTCTATCGAAGTCAAAAGGGGCGCTATCCCTGGTGGGTTAATTCTGTGGATAAAATCACAACGCCGGTGGATGTTTCGACATGGGAGCGCAAGACCACCGACATGATTCTGATGACGCAAGTGATGCAGGGCCCCTTGCGTGAGGAAGGTCTTACCAGGCTCGAAAAGGGGCGTGCCCGGATGCTTGAAAAAATGCGGAGCAATGCACCGGGCTCAAGAATCCAGGATTTTGCATTGCATTACGCATCGGAAACCTATTTTGCAGCAGGGACCGATATGTTTACATTGAGTCTTATCATGAAGTTTCTGAAGATTAATGAGATTGTCGGTACGCTGATTCATCCGCCGGATGAGCTCGGCGTTCCCCGCTGGGAGGGATCGGAGAAGGAAGCTTCAGCGATGGTCGAGGCCGCGGGGATTCACCTGGGGGCATCACAGGTGGGCTTTACGGGTCTCAACCCCTGGTGTCTTGAAGCAAACGTTCACATCAGCAGTTCCGTTGAAAAGATCAAGACCACCGAAGATGGTCAGGTATTGGTGCCGGAGGATATGAAATACGTAATCGTCCTGGCCGCCCAGGTCCCTATGGAAGCCCAGTACAGGGCCCCAAGTCAGATCGGTGATGCCGCTGACAGAAGCGGGTATGAAAACCGCCAAATGGCGATGGAGAGAATGATCAATTTTATCCGCGGCCTGGGCTACAAGGCCAAACCGATACCGGGAATGATACCTCCGGTCATCCCCCTCGCACTTATGGCGGGCCTGGGGGAAATGGGTCGCATGAACCGCCTGATTTCACCGCTATATGGGGGCGCTATCCGTCTGGAAGCGCTCGTGACGGACCTGCCTTTGGCTCTGGATAAACCCATAGATTTTGGGTTACAGGAGTTTTGCAGAGGATGTAAAAAGTGCGCCATGGCCTGCCCGGCTAATGCTCTCAGCATGGATGATGACCCTTCCTGGGAACCAAAAGGCGTGTATTCCACTCCTGGCAAGAAGGTCTGGTATGATGACGGTGAGCGCTGTTCAAGCTACAGCGCCAGTACACATATCTACTGCGGGGCCTGTCTGGGGGCCTGCCCATGGAATAAAGACAACAAGACGGCTCTTCACTCGGTGTCCAGGGCAATGGGGGCAACAATGCCGTCTCTGTCCCCGTTTATGGTTTTCATGGATGATCTGTTCGGGTACGGTCTCGTCCCGGAACAGAGGATGAACGAATGGTGGGACCTGAAACTTCCGAACAAGGGATTCGACAGTAGCAGAACCCGGTCGTGATTTCGCTCAGGCCATCATCTTTAACTCTACAAAAATTTGATAGTGGCGTTGAACTAAGAATTGAACCAAAAGAGGATCAAAATAGGGAAACGTCAGTGCATTAGCCGTCTCAGGAAGAGGTGTTTATAAGAAATTACCGATAAAAAAATACGAAATAGGAGGAACTTTTATGAATCTTTCGACGCTTCTCGATCAGAACTGTGAACAATTTGGAGAGTATGTAGCCACGATTTGGCTCCCCGAGCCGGATAAGGAAGTGCAAATCACCAACCTCGATGCATTCAGGGAAGTAAAACGCCTCGGAAACGCCCTGAGAAATCTCGACGTGAAACGGGGAGATAAAATCGCCGTTTTTCTTCCCAATTCTCCCGAAGTCATAGCTACGTACCGGGCCGCCTGGAGAATCGGCGCGGCCGTTGTTCCCATCCTCTTTCTTTTGAGTGAGCAAGAAGTGCGATATATTTTGGAGAACTCTGAATCCGTCGCCGTCGTCACTCATTCCGATTTGTATGATACGGTCGCCGGGGCGGCACGGGGCCTTGATCACGTCAAAAACATTATTTTGATCGATAAAGAACGAGAAGGGGCGCGTTTCTACGGAGATCTCATCGCTGAAAGCAGTGAAACACTCGAAGCCGTTGAAACCGCCGATGACGAGATAGCGGTAATTCTCTACACGGCCGGGACCACGGGCAGACCGAAAGGGGTGATGCTGTCCCACCTGAATCTCTACAGTAATGCACAGAGCAGCTTCGAGCACAGCTTTCCTCCGGAGAAACAGGAGGAGGCACGAACGTTCACCGGCCTTTTTGTGCTGCCGCTCTGTCATTCTTACGGTCTGATGGTTTCCAATGTCGGTGCCCTGAGCGGTGCAACGAACATTATGGTTCCCCGCTTTGATCCCGAAATGATCTTCCGCGCTATTGAAAAATATAAGATCAAAATCATGGCGGCCGTTCCGGCAATGTTTTCCTATTTCCTGATTGCCCCGGAGGCCGAAAAGTATGATACCGGTTCTATGGAAATGTGGTCTTCCGCTTCGGCGCCTCTTTCAACCGACGTCATCGAAAATTTTGAAAACAAATTCAGCGGTATCATCTATGAAGGTTACGGTCTTTCGGAGGCCTCTCCGACCGTTGCATCCCACAAGCTTGGGATGCCGACGAAACCGGGATCGGTCGGCATTCCCATCCCGGGGGTAGAAGTCAAAATATTCGATGAAAACGATCGGGAACAGAAGGCACATGAAATGGGGGAATTGGTCGTGCGGGGCGATAATGTCATGAAGGGATATTATAAGATGCCCGACAAAACCACCGATGCAATCAAAAACGGGTGGCTGCATACGGGTGACATCGCCTATATTGATGATGACGGATATATCTTCATAATGGAACGAAAGGATGACATGATCATACGAGGCGGCGAGAATATCTATCCGCGGGAGCTTGAGGAGGTGATCTGGTCTCATCCGGATGTAGCGGAAGTTGCCGTTGTCAGTATCCCCGATCCGGTGAGGGGAGAGGAAGTGGTCGCCGTGGTTGTGCCTCACCAGGGAGCAACATTGACGGAAGCGGATGTCAAGGAATTCTGCACCGGTAAAATAGCCAAATTTAAACTCCCCAAGATGGTTGTATTTATGGACGTCCTGCCGAGAAGCTCGATCGGAAAAATACTGAAAAGGGAATTGAAAGAGAAGATGCGAGAACTGGTAAAGTAGAAAAAACAATTGCGATTTTGTAGGAAATTCCGGGGACACGATACTAAATTATTGACAATTTGTGCAAATATTTACAGTAGCTGTTTATGGCACGTATCGCACGAATAGTAGTCCCCGGATATCCGCATCATATAACGCAGCGGGGGGAATCGCAGACAGGAAACTTTTTTTTGTGATGATGACTGCCGGCAATACATCGACTTGATGGCACAGTGGTGCAATCGATGTGGCGTTGAAATCTGGGCCTATTGCTTGATGCCCAACCACACACACCTCGTAGCAGTCCCGCAGACAGAGGAAGGTATGCGCAAAGCCATCGGTGAAGCGCATCGCCGATACGCCCGGATGATTAATTTTCGTGAGGGTTGGCGAGGCTATCTGTGACAGGGACGGTTTCACTCATTCGTGATGGATGAGCGGTATTTGCTGACAGCAGTCAGACACATAGAGTTAAATCTCGTAAGGGCACGATTGATCACCGATCCGATAGCATACCCCTGGAGCAGTGCGAGAACCCATATTGAGAAACGAGATGATGCGTTTGTGAAGATATCGCCGCTGTTAGAGTTGATTCCTGACTGAAATAAATTTTTGGAGGACAAAGTTCAGGAGGAGGAATATAAGGACCTTCGTCAGCATGAACGAACAGGCAGACCGCTTGGCTGTGATTTGCTCATTGATACGCTTGAGGCGCTGTTAGAAAAACAACTGCAGAAGAAGAAAACCGGGCCAAAAGGTCCATGGAAACACATGAACAGTAAATAATTTAGTATTGTGTCCCCGGAATTTGGGCATAGAGACCCTCTGCGACGCTGCTTGGATTGCCCGGTTCCAGAGCAGCGGCGGTGAATGTCCCGGTTGTCGTCGCTAAAAAGAAAACCATCAGGGATAGGAGAAAACGTTTCATGGCCAGTTTCCATATGTGAGTTGACGTATGTCTTAGAAGTATAATTCATTCATCACGTCTTCGGATATTCACCGCACCCAATAGAGGCGCGCCATCGGGGACTTATTCAACACCAGTTCAAAACATTCGCATAATCCGCTGGATTGTCCAGCAGCATCTGACAATCATCAAATCAAAAATGGTACGATCCATCAGCCAAGGTTCATTGGACCGGCCGATTTGGACCGCACAGAGGCCGCTGCCGTTTCGCCCTTTCCCCTCATGTCATCAGCAGGGAGTTGACGGTGATCTTCTTTCCCGATTCCAGGTTCAGCGTGCCGGGTTGCGGGTCCGCTATGAACCGGTCAGGCAAGCGCTCCAGACGCGCAGAATGGCCTTTTCCGCTCTGCAGATTCCAGGCGCCGAAGCCGGCAATCCAAGCCACCATAACGTGATACGCCGGCCCGCCGTTCGTAACCTTTTAGCTGTCTTTCATCAGCCGCTTTTTGCCCGCCGATTCAGATTGGCTTCGGCGAAAACCAGTTCCACGCTTCAGAGGGGCAAGACAAGATGAAAATTTCATTGTACAGCCCATATGGCGGCCCCTTCGGCACTCTTCACGGCGAAGGTCAGCGGCATGACTGGAACGGTGTTCATGACCTTTATGCATCTGGACACACCTCCGGACACACAACCTGGTGTTTTATGATGCCTCTGAAGGCTCTCCTGCAAAAGATTAGTTAATAAATTTAACCGAAAATGAGCAAATATCGGCCTACTGATCCCAAATGCAAGTGATCCCAAACGCAAGTATGAGGGTTATAGCTCCTTGATTTTTTGTTTTTCAAGCCCTCCGCAATAGTATTCCCCACAGTCAGCCATTATCCGGACACAGGCGTCTCCGGCCAAAAAACAAAGTGTTGGGAAAATAACTGCTTTAAAAGAACAGTCCGCTGTACCTGAAAATGGTACAGCGGACTGCCTGTAAAAAATTCTACTATAGGGGTTGGTCGCACACGCACTCTTCAAGAATCATCAGCGTGTCCGATTCTCTTATTTACGGCCGTTTATAATAGGCGGTGTGCAAAACTGCATCGGCACAGGAAAAGCCTGCGTGTATCCTGCACTAGTGGGATACCATTTATTGGGATAGGTCAGTACGGAAACGTGGATGTTTCTGAGCAACAGATGATCCTGCGGTCTCATATAAAGCGTTCCACTCGGAGATTCATAGGTATCTCCTTCCCACTCCTGGATAATTTTTTCTGCATCGGTGCTCCCAACACGCTGTACGATATCTAATAACCAATACATGCTTATGGCGCACCGTCCCATAAAACCGGATGGCCATCTATAAAAATTGGTGTTATAGGGTTTTTCCCATTTTTTCCACTGGGCATGCCACAATTCGTTGAATTTATTGTTCGCTGGAGTATTAACGCTGGGGATATGATCCCCTAACACCACCAGTCCCGCTCCTGCCGGGCCGCCGATTATCTCAAGCGGTCGCAAATCGTCAACATACAAACTGGCAATAGGAATCTTCATTCCAAGTTCCCTCGATTGTCTGACCATATTTTCGTTATCCACACCCCAGTCCTGACTGATGATCACTTCGGCGCCCAATCCCTGGATCTTGGTAAGGTAGGGGGCAAAATCTTTCGTAAAGAGCGGATGGAATTGCTCGCCCACAATAGTCGACTCGGGTCTGTATTTTGCCAACGCCAACTTAAAGGTTTCTGCGAAGGCATGGCCATAGGCATAGTCCTGGCACAAAAGAAAAAATTTCCTTTCTGGCCGGGCGGAATAGAAATAGGCAAGCGCCGATGACCACTGAGTAGTATTGGGGGCGGTCTGGAAATAATAGGGATTCCAGTGCTTGTCATCAACGAGCAGATCTGAAAAGGAACAGTAATTTACAAATATTTTTTTGTACTTGGCCGCAACCTGCTGGCACACAATGGTAAGATGAGTTCCTGAGGTGCCGACCAAGATGTCAACATTATCTTCCAGGGCAAGTCGTTCCGCCGCTTTTTTGGTGATTGCCGGTTTCACCTGTGTATCGCCCTTTAAAATCTGAATCTTTTTCTTTTTCCCATCGACCATAATGCCGCCCTGCGAATTTACATCATGGGCAACCCAGGACAATGCAAGCCAGTAGAGTTCACCGGCAAAAGATGCGGATCCGCTGAAGGGCTCTAGCATTCCTATCTTAATGGTATCACCCGATGTCGGATAGGTCGGCTTCATAGCGTCAAAGCTGGCGATATCTCCTTTAAACGGTTCGAAGGCATAGGCCTGCGAAAGACCTATACAAAGCATACATAGAACTACAAAACACACGCCGGCAAGGTGAGCTTTCCTGTTACTGCAATTCATACATTTCCTCCTTTTTTCCTATGCTCTCAAAATGAAAAGCCTCGGTTCCCTTTTCATACCGATTGAGAATATCCAAAATCGGCACATGAAATTACGGTCCTATTTCCCCATCAACACCTCCTTTCCTGCAGTAACTACTTGTCATGATCTTTTCCAAAGATCTTATTTACAATCCTTTGAAGTACGTGTGGGGAGCAGTGGTGATTTCTTTCAGCCGGTCGAGCCCGGTCTTTCATTGATCAATCTAAAGGGAATACTCTTTCTGAAGAGCCTGTCTCTAAGTTTTTATCAGACTACCATACAACCTATTGCCGTGTCCAGTTTTTGGGGGTAAGCATACTCAATGCAGTCTGCTTCATCGAACACCATGACCATGCAGTCAGCGCACTCTCCTGAAAAGTCGCGCGGGAAAGGGGGTTCCCCATATCCCGCGTCCAGGCTGCTGCCATGCCTATCCTTTATTCGCTCGTACGGCTTCGTCACGGAGAACAGTCTTAAGCACCTTTTGCATCGCATTTTTGGGAAGTGATTCCCGGAATTCCACTACCGCCGGTTTTTTGTAGCTTGCCATGCGATCGCGGCAGTATTCAATAATTTCTTCTTCCGTCGCCTCTTCCCCCCTTTTGAGCACAAGGACCACCTTCACGATTTCACCCCAGTACTCATCATGGACCCCGATTACGGCGGCCTCTTCGATTTTCGGGTGTCTGTGCAGCACCGCCTCGATTTCCACGGGATAGATGTTTTCGCCGCCGCGGATGATCATATCCTTCTTTCTGCCGCTGAGATACATGTATCCGTCCTCATCCATGCAGGCAAGATCACCCGTATGCATCCATCCCCCTTTCAGAGCCTCCGCCGTGGCCTCCTCGTTTCTCCAGTAGCCCTTCATCACCTTGGGACTGCGGGAAACAATTTCTCCGACCTCGCCGCGGGGAAGTTCCCGATCGTTGTCGTCGAAGATGCGCGCCTCCCCTTCCGGAATAGAACGACCGATGCCTGAAAGCCGGTGGATCTTTTTGTCCACCGTCTCTTTGTCCCCTTCGAGATAATGATCTTCAGGTCCCAGCACGGCGACAATGCCCGTCGTCTCGGTCATGCCGAAGAAATTGGTAAAATCGGCTTTGAGGACTTCCTTGGCCCGCAAGAGCAGAGTGACCGGCATCGGTGAGGCGCCATAGCCGATATGGGTAAGGGAATCGGTATTCCGTGTTGCGAAATCGGGATGGTCAAGCACGGCCTGGAGCATGGTGGGAACAAGATAGGTGGTGTTCACCCGCTCCTTTTCAACGATCTCCAGGAAGACACCGGCATCGAAGGCCGGGAGAATAATCATGGTATCGCCGCGATATAGAGGGAGCGAGATACAGACGATGCCGGCGATATGGTACATGGGCACATTGATCAGGAGCGTGCCGGGACCGAATGTGTGGGTGTCGGTCAGCGGGGTCAGCATGTTTGCATGGGTAATCATCGCCCCCTTGGGCAGTCCCGTGGTACCGCTCGTATAAATGATGCAGGCCGTATCGTCGTCCGCCATGGGAAGGGGTGAAAACACTTCCGGTGATTGCGAGGACAATGCCTTTTCGTAGGGTTCCGTGCCGGCCTTCTCAATGTATCGCGTCAGGGAAAGCGACTCAGCAATAAAGGGGTTGTTGGGCACCGAAGGGTGGTCCTTGCGCAGGTCTTCGAGTGTCAGCATCCCCGGGATCCTGGCAAAAGAAGGGACGGAAACTGCCGAATTGGTGGTGGCGCCAGTGCTGAAGCAGGCGTGCGGTTTCGGGCGTAACGCCCCAGTCGCTCGGGTGTGGAATGGCCCTCCATCGATCTATGTGTTGGCGGAGTTCATTAATGATGGGCGTCGGATCGTATTCCTGCTCCTGAGCCGAAAGGCCTTTGCCTTCGTCGAAGATTAATTGCTGCTGGTCGCTCGATTCCTTCCGCTTTCTGGGCTTGGGAATCGGTGTGATATACTCTGCACGGCGGCGATGTTGAAGGATTTGCTGTGTCGGCTGGCCCTGATCGTCGAGTTCCCAGTGCTGCATCGGATACTCGTATGGAGAATTAATAACGGGATGTTCGAAGAATCGATTATCCATGGGAACTGTTTCTCCTGCTATATGGCATAAAGAATAGCTGCAACTCGTAGGGTGTAATAAAGGATCAGATCTTTTGCACCCATACTTGCCACATTTTTCACGTTGACTTGTTTCAATAAAAAAACCCTGTTTCTCGTCATGAAAAACAGGGCATCAACATGTACATACTTCCCCCCTTTGATTTCGGGCAATCAAAGCACATAAGAGCATTTAACCGACAAAAAAAGAAAAACAAGGAAGTCCCTAACTCCATTAACATTTCCTGTCAAGTCATTTATGTAGTGAAAGCTTCCATCAATTCATTCAAGTTATCAGTTCGTGGCACAACTGTCCCAACGTTACTTAGATAGGGTCTCCTGAAAAAGTAAAATACCTTGACATAACAGTAGTTTGAGTGTATATTGGGGGTCAATTGGCGTCCGAAAAATGGTTGTGAGGAGCCAAAAACCGTGCACGTGGATGGCGCAATGTAT
>Ga0272444_10000773_pt1 | contig 32450 bp, 14 predicted proteins | sample SSMForm13_FD_201033 | JGI IMG/M metagenome (GOLD analysis project Ga0272444, IMG submission 201033) | Marine sediment archaeal communities from Little Sippewissett salt marsh, Falmouth, MA, United States - SSM-Form-13 | ecosystem: Environmental > Aquatic > Marine > Wetlands > Sediment ...
GATGACAATCCCCGGCTGTGGATCTTCGGATTCCACGATATCTCTCAAAGGATCGCACAAGTTTCGAAAATCTTGATGCTCCCGGAGATCGTCAACCCGGTACCGTTCCAGGGTTTCCTGCCATCGGACGCTGGATTCCGCGCCTGTACTGCCAATCCGGAAACACTCCCGCCGCAAGGAGAATCGGTTTGTTTCAGTTTGAGGATTGTTGAATCCCAACTGGCCCTTCAGCACCGTAAAGTTCTGCGCAAGTCGAGCGAGAATATCCGCCAATCCTCGGCCGGCCATGGGAAGCCCGCCCTCGATCTGCCCAATCGTCCGCTGGCGCACAATGCTGGTAAAAAAGCCTTCTCCGGATTTAGAATCCGCATTCAGTAAATTCGTTTCATAATCGTAAGCCTTGGCTGCAAGATAGACATACCTGGCCGCCAGGTCGAACTGCGCTCGATATTTCTGCAGCGCATCGTTTCGGAATACGCGAAACGCCATGTCCTTATAGCGCTCTCCGGTGATGTGGGCGGCCGTCTGGCGTCGAAATCGCAACCGATCCTGTAGCAACCGCTCTCCCTTGGCAATGGCCCCCAAATAACGCCCGGACGCCTGGCGCACCGACTCCTGATGCGCATAGATCTCGATCTCGACTCCATTCAGGTTCCGCATGGCGGCTTCAACCTGGGCCACCAAGCTCTCGGCTTCCCGCTGATATCGAAGCAGCGTAATCTCCAGCTGGGTTTGTTGAACGAGAAGCTCTTCTTGTTGCCGGGAGCGAAATTCAGACAACGCTTCTTCCTGGGCGAAGCGCCCCAGAGTTTCCATGGCCGTGGTTCCGCCCAGCATGATGGCCGAGCGGGCGACCGAGGTAAAATCTCCGCCGACGCACAATCCGCCCACCGTATTCTGGGGAAGCGCTTCAGCGACGGCTGTCGCCACCGCAGAGGCCATTCGGCTCGCCATTTGGAAATTCATTTGGCGTTCCCGTGCCGCGGCGATTTCCTGACCTAAGGTTCTTCTCTGATCGATCTGGCTCTGTTGCAGCGCCACTTCCTCGCTGGTGATGTTATAGAACGACTGGAGTTGATTCGCCAGACTCTCGATGTGCGCCAGGAGATTGTCATAATCCTGGATGGCCCGCCGGAGTCGAGCGTAGGCCTGCAGGAGATCGCTGCGAGAGAGTTGGATTTCTCCGGGCGCTTTCCGATCCTGGGTGAATTCCCTCGGTTTGACGAGACCGAAGGCGGGAATCCGGTTGAATTCCACCGGCTCGGTCGCCTTGTAGCTTAATACGCCCGTCTCCGGATCGACCACCGGGGTATCGAAGACTACCTTCAACCGCTCCCCCGCGGGGACCTCAAGGCCCAACATATCCTCGACGTCCACATAAGCCCAATGATAAAGATCCGGACCATTATGAAAGGGACCATAGACTTCACCGGTGATCGGGTTGCGATCTTCCGGATAAGGATAGCCAAAGATCTCGATCAACCGATTATTGAAATCGGCTTCCCGGTCATCGACGTTGTTCTCGAAGTCTTCTAATTGATCCTGATGCCGGCGAAGGAGATTCGAGGTTGTGTTCGCATGGTTGAAAACCACGATGGCATTATTGAGGGTTTGAACCGCCCGGTCGTAGATTTGCTCGAAATGCGACTTGGCCGAAGGGCTGTCGAGCCCTGTCGGGTTGATATCGAAGGGAACCACATTTTTTGCCAACCCGAGCGGATTGAGGCCGGCGTCGACTTCCTCCAGGCGGCTCTGAATCTCCCGCGCGTGACCGGCGATCTCCCGCAGTTCCGTCACCGTGGTCCGATCGACCTTCTTGAGCGTCCCCTGGTGCTCGGGATCGCCATCGGTGGCGGGCAGCAGGTAATTGGCCACCAGCCAATCGAATTGAGCGCCCATGTGCACCCGGCGCGCCCAATCGCCCACGCCCCATCCCCGGCCCGCGACCGGATCTTGATAGCCTTGCCACTGCAACTCGGGATTGTCCACATAGTGTTCCCGGTAAGTCAGGTTAAGAATTTCACCTCCACACTTTGCCCTTGCCGCCGCCGCTCGGGCAAACTTGCGCTCGTGAGCGTAACCGACCCGAATCGGCGTTTGATTCACCAGCACGAACTCGGAGCGAACTTGCCAGTTAAAGGAATCGTGCCGCAGCAAGTCGTAATAGAATTTAATGGCCGTCAGGTAGTGCCCCCAGGCATCGCCATGGCCTTGGGGGAACATGATTCGGGCATCGTATTCATCGATATCCTGATCGTTGTCTTTGTCCACGATCCCATAATTATTGACATAAGCAACGACCCCATCTCCTTGGGTAAAGTTCCAGATCAGGCGGTTGTAGTGAGGGGCTACGTCGACGTCATTATCCCGATCGTCCCGACCTCGCAAGAGAGCCAATTCTTCGTCGATTAACGATGGCAGCAGGTTCTGGAAGCAGAAAATCGCGCTGGGATCCGCCTGGTATTCAGCCCCGATTCCGACCGTCGGATCGGAAGCGTCCCCATAGGCTTCGTTGGCTAGGAGCATATAGAAATCGGCCAGGTTGCCCGCCATCAGGATCAGCGCCTGATCCGCGGGGGGATATTGAACGCCGAGATCGATGGTGAAACCCTTGCCCCGATACAAAACCGCCTGGTAGAGTTCGATCAGCCCCAGACTGTTTACATATTCCGGGTCGCAGCTGAACGCCACAACGTCGGAATAGGGCTCGCCGAGTTGTTCGATCATGCTGACATAGGTGGCAACCCGGGTGTCGGTAAAATCTCCCACCCGCTGGTCAAAGGGATTCATTCCCCGCTTGACGCGCTTGATCCATCCCTCGGCCAGCTGGGCATCGGTCCACTGGCTCTCGGTGACTCCGCCGCACGGCTCAGAGTAGCCGCGTGTTTTCACATGGAACCAGTTATCGGTCAGCGTCCGGACATTCGCTCCCCGAATCGTAATTTCATTCTGCCCGGTGACCCAACCGACGATACCGCCTCGCTCAGGATCGACATAATTCTCCCAAGGATTGAACGGATTGGTCGGAGTGCCATCCGTGATGATGTCTTCATAATCATCCGGATTGTCTCCTGCAGCCACCTGCCAGTAAAACGCCAAGTCCCCGCAATCGCCGCCGCAATCCCCACTCCATCGTAAGGTAATCTGTTCATCGAAGGCGCAATCCGGATAAACAACCTGGATATTGCCGCAATAGGGCGGACAACCGACCCGAAACACTTCGACAACGACGGGTTCAGTCACATCGACCCGCCCGTTGTAACCGATGACCACCCACCCCTGGTGGGTGGAAGGACCGCTGGAAACGGCGATCCCCCAATCCGAACTATCGGGTTCGGCCACGTCGCCGACCGCGCTCATGCCGGGCTGCTGAGTCGCCGTGTGGAGTGCGTTCACCGCCGCCTGGAAGGCCGGATAATCGGCAAATACGGAATTGATCAGGTCCCGATCCGCCCGCGACATAATCCCGAGAAGCCCCTCAGACTCGATGCCCAGGTACCACAAGCGCTGATTCACATCATCGTATTGCAGCCGCGGCGCAATATGCGGCGGCAGTTCCGTCCGCAAGGTGAGGTAGTCGGCGGGCTTATCACTGGAGGCCAGCGGAACCGAAGAGGGTTTCCAGGGATAGATCAAGACCGCGCCGGCTTCGTTGTGCAGGATTTCCGCCAGTTTGAATCCACTGCGATCCCGGGTCTGTCCAATATCCAAACTGGTATACACTTCGGGACTCGACAGCGGTGGATTGACCACCGGATCGGAGGGAATCGAAGGCCATCGCACTTCATAAGTCACGTCTTGCGGATCCCCGGTTCCATCATCCAACCAAGGCTCGCACCCCTGCCCCCGCCAGTTCTCATAGAATTCGGCCACGACGTCCGTCGTTCCAACGAGACCGGGGCCCGCCTGAGAGAACCAGCGATTGCCCCGATTGTCGTCCCAATAATGCTCCCGCGTCGGCTCGGTAATAATTGTGTTTTCCAGGCAGAAAGACAGTGCCAATCCCAATGGCGCGGGGGGAACGACAACCTGGCCGACCATCCGCTCATAATTGAAGGTGCAGGGACCGGTGATATTCTCGATACAGGGACAGCCTGGAATGGTACTCCCGGAAGGCACTTCCCGGGTAACCCGAATCACGTCGAATTCCCAGGCGTCCGCCTGATCTCTATCTTGATATTGAACCAGCACATAAGGATCGGACTCACCATAGACATAATTAAGGTCATCCCGGGCCGCCAGGATGGAATCGCCCGGATTGGTGTTCCACTTGGCATGTTCCTCGTTGGGATTAAAACCGTAGAGCGAATCTTCTCCTTGCTCATAGATACTTGGATTCTGATATTTATTCGTATCGAAAGTCCCCGATCCCGCCTGGTTGGAAATAATAATGCAGCGGTCCGGTTCAGCCGGCCAGTCACAGTTGTAGAGCACCGGCTTGAACGGCCAGCACACTTGCGACGGCTCTCCCTCCCGGGTGGTGGACTTCATATACCACCACATTTCGATCTGCCCGACGTTGACCGGGAACACCCGACCGGTCAGCGTCTCCGGATCGTAAGTGATCAGACTTTCCAGATACTCCCCCTGATGCGAGTTATAGTGGTTGTTCGCCACGTCATCCAGGAAGAGAAACCCATCATTGCATTCGGTCGCATGATCCACGTCCTCGAGATGAACCCCAATGTCCCAGTACGCCGAAATCAGATGATCGCTGTGGTCGTCCGTATCCACGACTTCAAAGAGGACTTTCTCGCCGACCGCTCCCTCCTCATCGTCGGAATACATCAGTGTTGCCATTCCCGGCACTGTGGTTGTGAATTTCATGCCCGTGATAGCGGCATGTTGGGAAGGACTCTGATAAAGAATATCAGCCCTTTTGTGCGCGGACAAGTCGACCGGCGGTCCTCCCTCGCTCCGCACATTGAGCTGGGGATCGCCGGGCCAATCGGCTGTATACCGACTCAATTCCACCGGCCAGGCGACGTCGCCGTAACTGGCCGCAAACCAGTAGACCTCGAAATTGATCGATGCTGTCGTGGGTTTAACCGAATAGATGTTCCACTTGGTGGATGCGGCCATATCCCCCGTGTGCTGGTAAGCGTATTCTGCCGCTCCCCGGGTCACTTCCGGCGGACGCGTCAGGTCATAAGTCGCTCGAGGAATCACTTGACTGCCGACTTCCCAATGCTGCTCGACGGGAACCAGGTTCCGAATCTCTACGACTTCCAGGGCAAGCAGTGCTCCCGTTTGCCGATTCTGGTATTCCAGGACAAAGGTCCCCGGAGTCTTCCCATGGAGTTCGTTCAGAATGTCGTCAATATAGGCATCGCTGTTGACTTTCGGAGTAGCCAACTTGATGCTCGAGTTGTAATGAATGACCGCACTAGCCAGCGGATTCCCATTGATCACCGGAGAGAGATCCACCTTAGGACCGTTATTGGTGCCCTCGGTGCGATAGAGCAGCACGGTTGGTTCATCATCCACAATGCGATAGCGGACCGTGATTACGCCGCCGCCTTCGGCCGGCCAATAAATCGAGAAAGGCCCTCCCTGTTCATTGGCATAGAGCTGCTGCTCGACGTCGTGCCAGAAAACAACTTTGACGTTTTCCTCGTCCGTCGCCGGATAGATATCTCCCACCACCTCAATCTCGGGCACTTCCCCCGCAGTCGCACCTTCCGGCGCTGCGATCAGATCGCCGACATTATCGATCCGGATCGCCTCGCAGACGTCGCTTTCGCCATTATCATTCTCATCTTTAGCCACCGGGAATATCCCTTCAACGGGATCGCCAAGAAATCCCTGAAAGGTCAGCTTCGCGTCGAAACCGGTTCCGCTGATGATCATGCTTCCCAGACTGTGCAACGTTGCCGCGTCCCGGGGCAGGCACGACTGACTCCTTGCGGGATGCGCCGCAAACAGACACGCAAAGACCACTACTGGAATGAGTTTGTAAGAGCGAAAGTTCTTCATGGGATCTCTCCCTATCTGGAATTAATTTCCTCTGTATTCTCGACTGCAACCATCATTCAAATAATCACCTTATGGATAAGCCCGAAACGAGATCCCCTCCAAGGCAATCCAGTTATTGGGCTGTGAGGTATATCCATCGTTGGGTGTGGTTAGACGGACCAGACCGCTGGTCGTTATATCAAGTCGACTGATCACTTCGATGCCGGGGGCGCCGGCGAGCGTACAACAGACTTGTTGGTATTCCGGTCGATAGCCTTCGGGCAAAGTGAAAATCGTACTTTGATACCTGGCAACGGTTCGGTAAACTATCCCTCTTAGGTGAACGATCCCCAGACTGTCTTTGTAATAACCCGCAGGAGTATGATGGCCTCCATAATTCACCCAATTGTTTTCAAGCGTCGGCGCGATCCAGTCTTCCTGTTGGATCCACACTTTGCCATCCTTTCGAACCCCCAGGGGAAACTCCCAGGTTTGCCCGGCGTCCCGGCTCACTCCAAACAGGAACATATTGGAATAATCGGCCTCGGATCCCTGACTGATCATCAGCATCGCGCCTAATCCCTTATTGCCGATGCCGAGTCCGCCATAGGGAAGATAGGTGCCTTGCCAATGCACGGGCAGCGGCTGGAGTTTCCAAGCCCCCACCGCCAGCGTTTCATCCACGATCGCTTCGCCGGCGACTTGCAGTTCCTTCGACGGCGTCAGGGTTCCGATGCCGACTTTGCCGTCTGCAGTAATTCTCATGCGCTCCGTGTCACTCGTGCCTAAAACCAGGTCCGCATGGACGGCTTGATACTCACTCATAATGCCAAAAACATTATCCTCTCCTTCAAGAAAGCCAACATTCGCTTGAACCAAGCCTCCATCCTGAGAGAATTGAATGTGGGGATGATCGCTGGCATCACCGATGAGATCGTCATCCGTATCCGCTTCCAGCAATACTCGAACGGATTCGGAGCTGCTCAAATGAAGATCGGCCTCGGGACTGGCCGTTCCAATGCCGACTTGGCCGTCGTTGTCTACCGAGATTGCATCTGCCGGACTGCCATCTGCCGAGTCCAACGAATGCCCGTCACCGATGGCCTGGGTGGTTTGAGTCGTCCCATCCGGAAATTGAATGCCATCCGAGGTCTGAATCATTCCATTCACATCAAGTTTTGCAGTGGGGCTGGTTGTTCCGATGCCCACGTTCCCCCCCGAAGCGGAATAGACATTCCCCGCCTGCATCGCATAAGGCACGCTGAGGACCTGCTGAGGGCCGGCGACGACGCTCCCGCCCACGCTCACGGTCAAATAGCGTTGGCTGCCTGAGAACAAGTCTGGAGAGAGAGGACTCACATTACCCAACAGGACAGTAAAATTGCCGTCGAGCAGCTGGGCCGTCTGCGTTTCGGTCCACAACGGGGTCACCCCCTCGATCTCCGAGGTATCGTACAGATTGAACTCCAGTTCCACGGTCAATGCCCCGGTGCCAAGCCCGATCCCCGGATCGGCAACATCGATGTAGCCCCGGTAGTTAATAAGAAGCGGAACCTCAGCCACGGCGAAGCCGGTGAAGATTATCAAGGCAAATCCGGCGAATGGTAATACCGCGCACTTGGAATTCATTCTTTCTGCACCTTTCTCTTTTTCGCCCGTCCCCGTCGATGAAGGACCGCAACAAAGTTATTTGACGCGGATAATCCAGACCATTGTTATCGTATTACTCTTGCCTCCTGTATTACCGCTGATGGTTATGTTGGCCGGATTGATGATTGCCGAGGTGGTTGTTGTCAAACCACCATGTTTATGCCCGGGGGAGTAGTGGCTGTGCGCGGCAGCAGTGTGCAAGTGATCCCCCACCACCAAGTCAGTCAACAAAGTTCCTGAAGTCGTGCTGCCTCTCACGAATCCGGCGGCCAGATTCAAATCCGGGATAATCTGGCCGTGCAAAGGTGAGGCAGGATCATCCAGCACTTGCCCGTTACATTCCACCCAACCGTCCGGTGGATCTGATGCGCCGACAATCGCTTTGTGCCATGCGGTAACTGAGCCAACGGGAACCACTCCGAAACCGGCTATGGCGCCGGACGCCTTAATGTTTCCGTTGACCTCAAGTCTTTCAGCGGGCCCTGTCGTGCCGATGCCAACGTTGCCGTCATTGTCAACATAAACCGCTTGTTTGGGGTCTCCGTCCGCAGAGTCCAGGGAATTACTACTGGCCGAGTTCAGGGTACTCCCATCCGGAAAAACAAAACCTCCACTCGCAGATTGAATGATCCCGTTCGAGGTCACTGAATCGGCGGAAATGCTTCCACCCGCCGTTACGTTGCTACCGATCAAAACGTTGCCAGTGGCCTTGATGGCGCCCCTGACATCCAGGTGGGTTGTCGGACTGGAGGTTCCAATACCTACCCGGCCATCGGGCGAGGAATAGACGTTGCCCGCCTGCATCGCGTAAGGCACACTTGACAGTTGCTGAGCATCGATAACCTCTTCACCATCAATACTCACACTCAAGTACCTTTGAGCGCCTGAGAAGGTATCCAACGAGAAGGGATTCACCCTGCCGAGCATCACGGCAAAGTTGCCGTCCAAAAGCTGTATGGACCGCGTCTCGGTCCACAGCGGGGTTGCCCCCTCGGTCTCCGAGGTATCGTACAGGTTGAACTCCAGTTCCACGGTCAATGCCCCGGTGCTAAGCCCGATCCCCGGATCGGAAACATCGATATAGCCCCGGTAGTTGACCAGCAGGGGCACGTCCGCCACGGCAAATTCTGAAAGAAGAAGGATGATGAGAACCGCTTTGAATAGAACATATCGTTGGTTCCTCATTTTATCTCCTTCCACTGCAGTCGTCTTACCTCAACTACTTCCAAATCTTGACTCTCAAATACCCGGTGGTCCAGCCGGGCCCAAGAGGATTTCCTGCCCGATAGGCATAGAAGAGCCAGTTATGTCCGGTTAGAATTTCAATCCGATTTGCATCCACAATGCGGACAAATGCGCCCATGCCGCAATTGGAATAATAGTATTGCGCCTGATTCATCAAATAGATCTGGTTCGTCCCTAAAACCGGGGACTCCACATCGGAGACAAACATCTGAATGTTGGAGGGCATATCCGAAAGGTTAAGGCCATGGTTCACCGTGTAGGTGTTATACTTATTCACCGCAAACCATCCCGAATCGTAATTGGCGGAGGGAAAGGAATCCAAGGTGAATTTCCCGTCCCTTCGAATCGAAAAAGGAATTTCCCAAGCCCCGCCATAATTGCGCTGCGCGTACATGAACGTGTTCCAGTGATCGGCATGAGCGTCGGAACCCACACTAAAGATCAGCATCCGGCCAAAGGCTCCATCCTGGTTGCCTTCCATCCCAATCCCCAACCCTCCATAAGGCATTAGCAGGCCGTTCCAGTTGGCTGGAAGCGTCTGAATTTTCCAACCATGGTTGGAGATAAGGCCTGCCAAAGAACCGGCGACGGTCAGCGTCTCGTCTACGATTGCCTCGCCGGCCACCTGGAGTTTCTTGGACGGCGTCTGGGTTCCGATGCCGACGTTGCCGGTGTCATCCACATAGACCACCTGTTCGGGATCTCCGTCCGCAGCGTCCAGGGAATTCACTCTGATGTCGGGCACCGTCGCCAGAATCGAACCATCGGGGAATTTAAATCCTCCACTCGTCGAGTGGACGACGCCATCGACGGTTACCGAGTCGGCGCTAACCGAGCCAACGTTCACTGATCCTGCAGTCACGCTTCCTCCCGCAAGCAAATTGCCGCTGGCCTGAACATGACTGGCCTTGACGGTCCCCTTGACTTCCAGATGGCTCGCGGGGCTGGTCGTTCCGATCCCCACTTTCCCATCCGGAGCAGAATAGACACTCCCCGCTTGCATCGCATAAGGCACACTCAAGATTCTTTGAGCGCCGACCACAACACTTCCTCCCGCGCTTACCGTCAGGTAGCGTTGGCCGCTTGAAAACAAATCCAGGGACAGGGGATTGACGCTGCCCAGCAGCACGGCAAAATTCCCATCCAGCAGCTGCGCCGTCTGCGTTTCGCTCCACAACGGCGTCGCCTCTTCGATCTCTGCCGAATCATAAAGGTAAAACTCCAGTTCCGCTGTCAACGCGCCAGTGCCCAGCCCGATGCCCGGATCGGAAACATCGATATACCCCCGATAATTGATCAGCAGAGGGACCTCGGCCGGGACCAAGTTTGATGAGACACACAGAAAAAGGCCGGCAATGAGTGCTACCCCCAGTGTTCGCTTCATCTTTCAACCTCCACCAGCGACTCGATGATCGAATATCTTCGAGACGAGGTCATTTCACGCGCATTACCCAAACCACGGACATATTCACCGGTCGCGTCTCACTGCCGATCCGGGGATCATTCCCGCCAAAGGAGGTAGGACCTCCCAAATTTGCGTAACTGGAACTTGTGTACTTATTCTCCGCTGTTCCTCGCCAATATTCCATCCAGTAATAGTTGCTGGTTCGGTCTCCGGAACCATCGGGATAACCATAGTCGGAGAGATATAGTGCATGATTATGTCCGGAATCCAAATGTTTATGATCCTGCATCATATCTTCCTGCAAAATTCCGGATTCCATTGCTCCCCGCAAAAATTGCCCCGCCGCGTTTAGATCGGGAATCGTCTGGCCATGCAAGGGTGATTCTGTGTCATCCAACACCTGCCCATTGCACTCGACCCAGCCATCCGGCAACGACGGCATGCCGGGCAGCGATTTATGCCAGGGAATGATCGATCCGATGGGGACAATGCCGAAACCGGCAATGGCGCCGGTCACATCGAGCTTCACCGCGGGAGAGGCAACTCCAATGCCAACATTGCCGCTGACATCGACCACGATTGCATCCTGCGGCGAACCATCCGCAGCATCGAGGGAATAACCGTCGCCAATCGCCTGGGTGGTTTGAGTCGTGCCATCGGGAAACTTAAATCCTCCGCTGTTCGATTGAATGATCCCTCCGGTCGTGAGACCTCCCCCTGCGAGCAGATTGCCGCCGGCCTGCACATGACTGGCCGCCTTGATCGTTCCCTGAACTTCCAGGGCGGTGGTTGGACTAGTCGTCCCGATGCCCACCTTCCCATCCGACGCGGAATAGACATTCCCCGCTTGCATCGCATAGGGCACGCTCAAGATTCGCTGGGGGCCGGCGACGACGCTCCCTTCCACGCTCACCGTCAAGTAACGCTGGCTGCCTGAAAATAAGTCTTGCGAGAGCGAATTGACGCTTCCCAGCAGCACGGCAAAGTTACCGTCCAGCAGCTGCGCCGCTTGCGTCTCAGTCCACAGCGACGTCGCCCCCTCGGTCTCGGAGGTATCGTAGAGGTTGAACTCCAGGTCCACCGTCAACGCGCCGGTCGGCAGGCCGATGATGGGATCGGTGACGTCGACGTAACCCCGGTAATTGATCAACAAGGGCACATCGGCCGATGATGGACCTATAAACAGCAAGGAAATAACAACGAACATGACAAAACCAAAAGGAATTGACCGCACATTGTCCTCCTCTTTACCAGGGCGAACCACCCCGATCTTCAATCCAATCATTTCGAATTCCAAAGACTCCGATTCGCCAAAGCCCATCCATCCCTGAAATCATTGTATCTCCACCAAATCGTTCTTGATTGCGAGGACGTAGACATACCAGTACTCATGGGTACCGTGGGTCCAAACATCGGCGCAGACTCTCCAGGTTCCCTCTTTTTGCCTCATAAATACACGAATGGGATTTCCTAGGCCATTTTCCTGGATGTCCCCACTTAAGGCATCAAATCCGGCAATGATGCACGTATATTCTGCGGTGCTGATCCCCGTTTCTGTCTCCCAACCCCCTCTCGGGACATAGATTGTCTTCAGGAAGAAAGGTTTTTCTCCATTCAATCGAAAATGCCCCGCGTCGACGGTTCCTTCGACGATGGCACTGCCGGCAACATGGAGTTCAGCCTGGGGGGAGTCTGTACCCATGCCGATCTTTCCGTCGGCCGTGACTCGCATATGCTCCGTGTCACTCGTGCCCAAAACCAGGTCCGCATGGACCGCTTGATACTCATTCATCACACCCAAAACATTATCTTCCCCGTCAAGGAAACCAACGGTGGCGTTGACAAGTCCACCGTCTTGAGAAAATCGAATCTGAGGATGATCGCTCGCATCGCCGATCAGGTCGTCATTGGTGTCCGCTTCCAATAGCACTTGCACCGATTCGCTACTGCTCAAATGTAAGGCGGCCTCAGGGCTGGTCGTTCCGATGCCGACTTGGCCGTCGTTGTCCACCGAAAGCGCATTCGCCGGGGAGCCGTCCGCAGCATCCAGAGAATGGCCGTCACCGATGGCTTGCGTGTTTTGAGTCGTCCCATCGGGGAATTTGAATCCCCCGCTGTTCGATTGGACAACGCCTCCAGCGGTCACGCTTCCCCCCGCAAGCACATTACCACTCGTCTGGACATGACTGGCCTTGACGGTCCCCACAACCTCAAGATGGCTCGCAGGACTCGTCGTTCCAACACCCACGCGGCCGTCCGACGCGGAATAGACATTCCCCGCCTGCATCGCATAGGGCACGCTCAGAATCCGTTGAGGGCCAATAACAAGATTGCCTTCAATACTCACGGTGAGATAGCGCTGCGCTCCAGAAAAGAGGTTGAGATTCAGAGGATTGACGCTGCCCAGCAGCACGGCAAAATTGCCGTCCAGCAGCTGCGCCGCTTGCGTCTCGGTCCACAGTGGCGTGGCTCCCTCGGTCTCGGAGGTATCGTAGAGGTTGAACTCCAGGTCCACCGTCAATGCCCCCGTGGGAAGGCCGATGACAGGATCGGTGACATCGACATAACCCCGGTAATTGATCAACAAGGGAACCTCGGCCGAGGCGATGCTGGAGAGCATGATCATTAAAAATCCGGCCATGAATAAAGTGTTTTTGTATGTTTTCATTTCTCTCGCTCCGCGCATTCGTTTTGCTTTTATTTAGGTCCGATCGCGATAAATGAAAACCAACTGTTCTCAGCTTTATTTGACAAGTTCGCGGCATCCCATGTAGCAACATGAAATTGTTCGTTTGTAATAAAGTTGACATCCGCGACGTTATCGTCATGTGCAGTAGGATCGCCTGCGCTTATGACTACAAAAGGAACCGTGGAAAATGGCACTGAGAAGATTATCTGATAAAGTCCGGTTCCTGTGCGCGACGCCGTAAAACCTTCTCCCTGATTGACAATTCCGGAGGCACTCACATTTCCACAGATGATTTTAAAATTCCCCAAAGCTCCCGGAGCATAAAAGGTCTCAGTGGCGCTATCCAACTGGAGAGTGCCTTCAATGATCCCATCTCCGGCGACATGAAGTCGAGCTTCCGGCGAATTGGTCCCCATGCCAATCCTTCCATCTGCAGTAATTCGCATGCGCTCGGTATCACTCGTTCCCAAGATCAGGTCGGCGTTGATCGAGTCATACTCACTCATGAGGCCAAAAACATTGTCTTGTCCATCCAGAAAACCGACCGTGGCGGTGACCATTCCGCCGTCCTGTGAAAATCGAATCTGGGGATGATCGTTCGCATCACCGATCAGGTCATCGTCGGTATCGGCTTCCAACAACACCTGTACCGATTCTGTGCTGCTCAAATGAAGAGCGGCCTCGGGACTTGGCGTTCCGATGCCCACGTTTCCGTCGGTATCCACCGAGATCGCATCCTTCGGGGAGCCATCCGCAGCATCCAGCGAATGGCCGTCACCGATGGCCTGGGTGGTTTGTGTGGTGGCATCCGGGAACTTAAATCCCCCGCTGTTGGATTGAATGAGGCCGCCCGAGGTGACCGAACCCGCGGTAACACCTCCGCCCGCAATCACATTCCCCTCTGCCTGGAAATTGCTGCTTGTCTTTATTGTTCCTTGAACATCGAGTTTCGCACTCGGACTGGGCGTTCCAATGCCCACGCGGCCATCCGATGCGGAATAGACATTCCCTGCCTGCATCGCATAAGGCACGCTCAGAATCTGTTGAGCGCCGATGACGAGATTTCCTTCAACACTCACGGTGAGATATCGCTGTGCTGCCGAAAACAGGTTGAGATTCAGAGAATTGACGCTGCCCAGCAGCACGGCAAAGTTGCCGTCCAGCAGCTGCGCCGTTTGGGTTTCAGTCCACAGCGGCGTCGCCCCCTCGGTCTCGGAGGTATCGTAGAGGTTGAACTCCAGGTCCACTGTCAATGCCCCCGTGGGAAGGCCGATAACGGGATCGGTAACATCGACATAGCCCCGGTAATTGATCAGCAAGGGCACATCGGCGGTCGCAAGATCTGAGAAAATCAATGGCACAATAGTCAGTGATAATAATGCCATTAGGTCCCTTCTCAATTTATATTCTCCCCTTCGATAAGATGGGAACCTTCCTTACCTTCTACGAGATTTTCTTCCATCCCAAATATTCCAACTTTTTTATCCATGCGCTCCTACTTGACCCGGATAATATAAAACAGCTCACAATACGCTGGGCGATTGTCATGACCCGGCATGCCATGGGAGTGAGGCTGGTCTCCCCCGCTGTCCTGAATCATTCCATTGGCTGTTAGATTGGGCTCGCCAGATGATTGGTTAGTGGCATCGGTTGTACCATACGTATCGTACCGTAGGAGTCGGTTGTAACAGTGGCCTTCACTGGCATTATAATAATAATGGTTGTGTCTCGGCATCTCCGGAATTGTGAGCTGATGAGGATCGGTTGAGGTATCCTCGATGATGTCTTGTCCGCCGGTAGCGCCCACAATCGACACCGCGCCCCGGACAAAGCGCTCAAGTAAGTTCGGCTTATTGCCGGTTAGGAGTGCCCCTGGAGTTGTTGGCGGATTTCCGTCGCACAGTTCGAAGTTCTCTGGGACGGAGTTAATATCCCCCCACCATGCGATCACCCCGCCCACTGGCACGGAGACCGCTCCGGAAGCCTGTGCAGTTCCATCGGGGAATTTAAATCCTCCGCTGTTCGATTGGACCACGCCCCCGGAGGTTACGCTTCCCCCCGCAATCAGATTGCCGCTGGCCTGGAGGTGGTTGGCCTTGATAATTCCATCAACGTGCAGGTCGGTCGAGGGACTGGTCGTACCAATTCCCACTTTCCCATCCGAAGCGGAATAAACATTCCCTGCCTGCATCGCATAAGGCACGCTCAGAATCTGTTGAGCGCCGATGACAAGATTTCCTTCAACACTCACGGTGAGATATCGCTGTGCTGCCGAAAACAGGTTGAGATTCAGAGGATTGACGCTGCCCAGCAGCACGGCAAAGTTGCCATCGAGCAGCTGCGCCGTTTGGGTTTCAGTCCACAGCGCCGTCGCCCCCTCGGTCTCGGAGGTATCGTAGAGGTTGAACTCCAGGTCCACCGTCAGCGCCCCGGTGGAAAGGTCGATCACGGGATCGGTGACATCGACATAGCCACGGTAGTTGACGAGCAAAGGAACTTCCGCCGCTGCCAAGGCCGAAAACAGATGCACCGCCACGAAAACTCCAATGGAAAGCATACTTTGAGGCTTCATCGTCTTGACCTCCTCTTCTTTGCAAAGGATGTTACAGTCCATCATTCAGCTGCGCGATGATCGAAGCCCGCTGCAGGAGAAAATAGCCTTCCGCCCGGACGCTTTCGTTTTCCTTCACCAGACCGGTCAGGATTTGCCTGAATGTTCCTCCCACCTGGGAATCGCCCCAGCCCGCGACCGCCCGGCCGTCCGGCGACTCCTCCGTGAATGCAAAACTCATCTGCCACCCGATCGTCCAGTCCGGCGTGTACTCGCTCCAGCCTTGTTGCGGATGGTATTTATGGTGAAAGGGATTGGTGGTTTCCGTGTCCTCGATGGTTAAAGTGACCGAAAGCACGCTGCCGGCGACTCCAAAAGCGCCGCTCGAGGTCAAAATCGGCTCCTCGGACTCCCCACTGGCATCCATCAGCGAGTAGGCCGCGGTGCTGATTCGCCGGGCGAAGGGGCGACCGTCTCGCAGCGATCCCGGCACAACGGTAGTGCCCAGTTCGCTCACAAGACTTGCCGGCGCCGTAGGCGTATAAAGAATGTAGCGCCCCGGTTCATCAATCACATCCAGTTCGGGATTGAGGGGATTCTGCGAGAAACTGCCCGGCCGATACAGCTGCGTCACTTCATTTAGAAGGCGCGCGGTGCCCTGCTCGTCAACGTGCAGAATCACTCGATACTCGAAAGGATCCGCGGCGGGCGAGGGAGCCCGATTCGCATTGTTGACCTGATTTAAGACCACATTGCCCACCCAAAGCCCGGCCGCCGGATCGGGTTGACTTTGCCGCAGTCCCGGCTTCCGGGAACCTTGAAGCCGCCCCTGAGCCGTCACGCCGACAAGTCGTCGAAATCCCTTGTCGCTCTTGACCTGGAGAAGACTTTGATAAAGTCCTTCCGAGGAAGCCGCCGCCATTTTCGGCCGCTCGACCGCCAGCCGAAGCGATTGCGGCAGCGTCTCATTCGGCCCCAGGGCCAGCGTTGTCGGAAGACTCGGGTAGCCATAGGAATAATTTTGGGCATCCTGAATAATCTTGCCGTAATAGGCGAGCGGAACCTCCCCATTAAGCCCAGGCGCGGAGGGATCGGGCACCGACTCGGAAGAAATCGTATCGATGCTCAAGGTTCGGGTGGACGAAGCCACAACACTGAACTCCAGGGTCTGCTCCGCCACAGCCAGTCCATAATCCAGACCGGTTCCTTGAGAAAGGCGAATCTCCACCGGTCCCTGAAACTCGGACTGCTCCGCACAATAGACCCAATAAGCCCGCCCCGGCGAAAATGTCGAAGATGCCGTGTTGGTCACCTTCTTCCAGATCCCGCCGCTGTCGAGGCCCCAGATATCCAGGGGCTGATGCGCCTTGGAACTCGAAAACCAGTCCGCAAACGTGGAGGGATTGGCGGGATCGATCCAGAAACCGACGAAGTTGTACTGGCCGGGTTTCCATTGCTGTCGTGTCAACCTCGGTTTTCCGACAATCTCCCAAGTCGTCGCTTGATCGGCCTCGACCAAGTAGGCTCTCCCCGCTTCAAGGATATAAAGATTGGTCATAAACGACCGGGAATCGTCCGGGGGAAAGTAACAGCGCCACTCAGGCAGTTCCGGACTCAGTTCGGAGAGATCCTGGATAAACTCCACCGACGAAAATCGCTGATCGCAGGTCCAAACACTGCTTATGGGAAGATTTTCGAAAATCGAATCGCACTGAACCGGATAGGGTTCGACCTCCAAAAAGACGGCATTCCAACCGGCGTTCAGCGAAATGGTTTGAGTCGTCCATTGAGCGGAGGCAGGAACTCCTATCAGACAGATGGCCCCGATCCAAATCAGAATTCGCTTAATTTTTGGCATCAGTAGTCCCCTTCCCGAATCATCAGAAATCGGAGGTTAGGAGGATAAAGAAATCATTGACCCCTCGATGAAAAGCCCGCAGCAATTTTTGAACAGAAAATCAAGAGGAGAGATCGGCTTGGCGGGGGGCAAAAAGAAGATTCTCAAGAACCGCCCCTTAACATCAATAAAGCAGGCAACTCAAAAAAACAAGTAGATTGGAGGCAGATAATGGCAACTTCCAACCAGGTCGTATACTTATCTCCTCAACTTACTAATGTTACTCCCCATCGGCTGACCATGTCAAGCAGAAGTAATAGCTTGCTGATCGAGCATCCATGCGTTCTATGAGGGAACACTCCCTTCGTCCCGCCGATTGCGGTGAAAACACCGGAAAATGGGAACTTTCGATCGATCCCCTGGGGCGCAAATTCCAGATCGAGGTTAACTCACTTAGAATATTTAGGTTATATACACTTCCACCTCAACGCACGTGGAAGGAAAGGACCAAGTCTTCCAAAAAAGTCAGGGACGATGCTCAAACCGGCTGCCATGGCCGCTGGCCGGCCATGCTTGTTACTCTTTCGTATGGATTTCCCAAAAAATCATAAGCCTTCTCGGGCGACGCACATCGGGCTTTGGCTCCTTCGTCGCCCCAAGCCCGCCACACCGTTGAAATGTTACTTTCAGTCCCTTTTCCCAAATGCGCTCCTGACTTGAGGAACCTGACTCTCGGCACCCGGCGCTGCAAGAACAATGAACTTCAGGATCTCCAGGACGATCGTCCGCACTCGCGATCTCCATCTTACGCTTCGCCGCGGCCGAACGTCGCGCATGAGCCTCGTCGGTGGAGCGCCAGCGGAACCGGCGTAGTGCTCAATGCGATTGTTAGCTCGTTCTTTTGAAGACATATCTTCCTCTTGGAACGCAGGAACCAGACAGCGGTTGACATCGATGTTCTCGATGGCTTTTATGATGGTGAAGGGTGCCTGAGAGGACATAGGTCATGAAGTGGCCTCCCATTCTTCCGGGACGAGTGCTGGAGGCTTGCTCCATGGGACCTCAACAATGGAATCCTGAAACCAATCATCACGCAAGTTGGCGTGCTCAGTGACGATAATCTGGAATCCGGGGGCTTCTTGCGTTGCGAATCGATGGAGCATTGCGAAGAGATTGCGGACCTTTTCGAGGTCAGAATCTCTTTCTGTTTCTTCCACGGTTCCAGATGCTGATTTGTAAATCTGTTCTGACGGAAAGTAAACTTGCGTAGGCTGATCGAGGAACAAAAAGGAAGGAATCAGCATTTTATTGTTTGACGCAAAATGGTGAAGCGCTAGCACTGCTCCCAAGTGGTAGGCCAAGTGATTGGCGGCTCCACCTGTTTTATGCATCGGTATTGGCCGGTCAGGTCTGTCGGCAACAACCGTCAAATTGGATAGATCGAGCCGAAACGGAAATTCAGAGAACTCGGCATCAAGTTCCTTAACATACTGGCTTATCCGATTCGAAATGATGTTGAGAGTCGAGGTGAGCCGTTCTGTGCTGTCGTCAGTTCCAGATTCTTCTTCAAGTTTTGCCCCACGTGCCTTCAATTCATCGACCTTTGCCTCTAGTGCCGCTAAATCATCATCAGGACGATAGGTTTCAAGAAATAGGCTGATGCGACCGACTGTTTTGGCAGCCGCCGCATCTCGGCTGCCCATCTCTGCAATCGCCGCATTGGCTGCAATTGCGGCTGCAAGCGCCTCTTCTTGACCTCTCAGGCGTTGGGTCAGTTCGAGTCTTTGCTGTTCGAGCTTTTGCGTAAACTCCTCCAAATGCGGGCGCTCTCCCGCTACAGCAACTAACTCCTGTTCGAGCGACTGGAGTTCTTTCAGTAGCGACTGGGCGATAGGAGTATCGAGATTAAGATTCTCCGGAACAAATGGCCATTGCCATTGTCCCGACTCCGATTGTGCGGGCAGGGCACGAATAGATTCCAGTCGGCTTTTTTGCTCCTGTGCCTCTGTAGTGAAGCCGTCTTCCTTCTCGGCAAACAGCTTAGTTGCTCGCAGTGTCTCGTTTATCGCAGCTCTCTCCCTTCGAAGTGTCGCTATCTCGTCTTCCAGTTCAGAAATGCGGCGCGTGTCCTCATCCGGAATTGGAGCTGGCTTCCACTTGGCAATCTCCGTCAATGTTGCCAAAGCCTCTTCTGTCGACTCGGGGGCTGCACCACGCGCGAGAATTCCCACCTGCTTTGCTTCAGACAGCAGTCCCACCGCACGGACGTTGAGTCGCTCGCTGAATTCTTGTGCTTCCGCTAGCTGCTTTTGCGCGATTTTAAGTTCACGTCTTACGGCCCGGAGTTTGACATCGATCTCCAGGCGATCATCGGGGGCCACGCCTAGGAGGATTGGCAACGTGTCCTTGATGGCCTGTGGCATAAAAGGTTCGTTCTGCCGATAAAACAGTTGCTCTTTGTTGGCGATAAGACCCTGTTTCTGGAAAAGATAGTAGTAGGTGTGCTTGATGGTTGCCGCGTAGGAACTGCGACTGTGCTCTTGCGAGACCTGCGTTCGATTCGCGGGAATTCCGAGCAGATCGGAAAGCAAGGAGACCACGGTGTCATCATCGGTATTTTGCTGCAGTTCAGCGAAGGGCGGCGGCTCCACGGACGCCCCTCTTCTTATCATTGCCCTTGAGCAACTTGAGGCGTTGGAGGCGGGAGCGGGCTTTGCGACTAAGACCTGCTCGCCGTGAAATTGGTAGATAACTCCATACCAAGCGACCTTGTCTCGGATCGGACCTTCGGGGATGTTGAAGGTGCTTCGGCCCATGCAGTATTCAACAATGTCTGATAGTGCTGATTTCCCCGTAGAAGAACACCCTGTGACGATATTTAGACCAGTGACTTTTAAAGAAATGCGCCGAATCGCACCTGTATGGCTGTAAATGAAGATTTCTCGAATGTTCATGGTCGAATTCCTAGCGTTGTGTAGATTGTGGCCCGATCATTAATTAGCGCCAGTTTCCGGCCCAAAGAACGGGCTATGTTTTGGCAGTCCTTGGCATCCTGGGTGCCGGTGATCGATCTCTTCACCGTCTTGTCCCTGACCGCAATGCATCCTGAATCATCGACGTCGATTGCTCCACTGGACATCAAGTAGGCAAAGGCTTCCATTGTATAGGGCAAGAGGCCCCGTGCCCGTCGGGCTAAGTCGACCCGGATTTCAGGGTGCTCCTGCAGTATTTTTGTAAAGTAAGCTTGTTTTGCTTCCTTGATTTGCTCTCTTGTGCGCTTGTGAAGACACAGGGGCAGGATTAACAGCGTCAACGAAAAGGGCATAGGTCGGTTGACCGTTTCGCTGAACCCTCCTATCCCACGCGCTAGGACAAGCCCGCAAAACGCTGGATTGAAAAGATTCCGAATCTCGCGAGGTCGTTGATTCCAAGGTTTCATGGTTTCCTCCCGTGAAGAATTTCCTCAACCCTCTCCTCAAATCGCGGATGCCAATGAACTCGGGGTGACCCATCGTTTGCCAGCATGTGGTAACTGCCCATCGTAATAAAAGTGGCAGTTACCATTGGCCGAATGCGAAGATTTGAAAGATCGCTTGTTGAGAGCCTGTTGAGGAGTTCCCTGCCGGTTTTCTGAAGCAGTTCCTCTGGACTGCTGTCTTCCAATTCCTCGAACACGATCTCTCGGAGACGCGCCCATTCATCGACCAGACGGTCATCGTATGTTTCTAGTTCCCCGGACAAATCAGCAATCTCACGTAGCCATGAGTTGCGCTGCTGAAAAGCGCGGTAGTAGTCAAGTATTGCCCTTCTGATCCGGTCCGATTTTAGCCCGATCGCCCTCAACTGCTTCACGAAGTAGCGGTCATCGGTTTCGGGATAGACGCCATACTCTGGCTCGGCATGCTCAAAATCTATAGGAAGGTTGTCCTCGCGGAACTGCTCCGCGATATAGCCTAGCTTTTCCGAAACCTCCAACCCGCACAGAGGCTCAACCCTCTGACGGGTGAGAAGATCAATGCACGCGTTATTCCACCAACCTTCAAGGCGTTCATAAACCGGCAGGCGGAATTGCGGGCGAATTGGCCTGAATCGTTCGTTAATGATCAGCGCCGGAATGTCCTCGATTCGCTCCTGAGAATCAAAGATTGAAATCCTATGGAAAAAGTCCGGCCACTTATCACGGGACAGCTGCTTAAGGAGATCTTTCGTCTTCTGAATCGTTTTGGAATGGGATCTTCCAAGCACTTCGTCAACCCGGTCCACTAGTTCGGCGTTCTTTTGAGAATTCGGAAGGAACGCCTCCAAGAACGAACCAACCGCTACTCGCCCTGTTGTGAATAAGAAGAATGAGACTGCTTCCGCGGAATTGTCCTTCTGTATGTAGTAATTGGCCCAGATGCGAACAGATTTCCAGAAATCCGGCGACAGATCAGTCAGAGAGTCGCCTGGAGCTTTGTGTTTGAGGGAGGCCAGAATTCGACCCTCCTCCGGATCGCTAAAATCAATGTCATCATCTTTTTCGATGAAGCACACGGTCTCCTCGGGCAGCCGTAGCGTCTGAAGCAGGGCGTAACGTAGCTGATAAAGGTATCCGAGCGCCTGGTCGGCTGCGGAGAACTGGTTATCTGAGGAAGGCATAGGCAATCTTCTTAGCTGACAATGTTTATATGGTTTCTTTATAACACCTGTAGACCGCACAATCGCGGTATAACACCCCCGGGCCACGGCTGGCGTAAGCCGTGTAAAGAGAAGGTGTTAAGCGACTCACGAGGCATGGCCTGGGTGGATATATAGTTTCTTTATAAGACGTCATCGTTTCTCCTCTAGAGATCGTCCACGGGGCTTTTCACTCCCTTACCTCCCCGGTTAAGGACATGGGTGTAGACCATGGTGGTGCTGACATCTTTTAAGGCTGTAATGACCGGTGCGAATTGGGTTGCGAAGAGAGTCAAGAATCTTGGGCGGTCCGGCCGCCGAGGGTGGCGGCGTCAGCGCGATTGCGGGCGTGGGCGGTTGACTGTTCATTGAAGCGGATCCCCCTGGAAGACCACGGCAAAAGCGGCTAATGACCACAGAACAGCGTTCTTAGTATCCCCGCCGCCGGTTGCCTTGTCAAATCTTTTCTCCAGGGGGTGGTGGGTCATTGAGGGAGGTTGCGTGTGCCAGGGTCTGCTTTGCCCGTCAGGGGAGGAAAATCCAGAAAAATCCCAAAGTATGTTTCACGGACCAGTCGATAGGGGATTTTCATCCAAAGCAGGCCCTGAACCGCGGCGTTTCGCTTTCAGGGCCTAACTTGCAGGGATGGTTCCCGCGCCGTTGAATTGACAAGAACGCCAACAGCTTTTGGAAGGTCCATCGCGAACAGGGGGGCAAGTTAGACCCTGCCACGCAAAGAAGGTGGGTACTGGTACGCGCAGGATGGAGGTGGTATGCGTCGGGTGCCAGGGCGGCTGGCCGGCCATGCTCGTCGCTTTTTCGTATGTGGAGGTTATTGATCCTGTGGCAGATCCATCCCGGAGTACCGCGACTTGAAGGCTGCAAGGGATTATCCCACGCATTCCCTCACCGCAGCAGGCGGGGCGCGATCCACCCTGCAACTGAGCTGGATTCGCAGTGTCCACCGGGGCTAGGCAGCGCCCGCCGGCCGTGATGGAGTTACATTGTCGTCGTTCCGGATCCGCGCGCCCGGAACCTCGGCATACGAAGCACTCGCCCCACCCCACTGTTAAACAGCCTTAATTATAAACAAGACTGTAGTCGCTTGTTTCGGCGACGTTCTCCGAATCGATCAAAACGCGATGCTCGCCGTTGACCGTGAACTCGAGGGACAGCTCCCCGCCTCCCGTGTCCGAGCTGGCGTTCGTGCTCTCGCCCAGCAAGATCCCATTGGGATCGAAAACCTTGAGCGCCAGCGGCTTGCCGTTTAACTGATCCTGACGGACCACGATAATCTCAACCGTTTGTCCCAGGGTTCCGCTGATCGTGTACAGGTCATCATCCGCCGCGCTCGCCAAGCTGTCATTGGCATAGACTCCCGCGGTGAGTGCCGTCGGCGTTTCGCTTGGTCCATCGGAAACGTACAAGGTATAAGGACCGGACGTTGTCGATCCCGTCCCTCGACCGTTGGCAAATACCCAAAGCTCGTACTGTCCGTCCACCGGAAGGATCACGTCATCCAATCGCGCCGTGTACACGCTGACCGAATTGCTCGATGTTTGCAGCACCGTCCCAAACGGCGAGTAAAGCTCCAGATCGACGTTCAGCGAGCCACTGCCCGGAGCGGCCTCGAAGGACACCAAGTCTCCCGCCGAACCATTCAGCGTATACCGGTGAATATCGACCGGGCCGAGCGTATCCGAAACACTCTCCCCCGGATTGATCGCCTGCGTCTTCTCCTCTCGCTGAGACAGGCTGAGGATATAACTCGAGGGGGCCTGGAGCGCGCTGGCATTATCGGTCACATCCAGATGAACGGTATAGACGCCGTCAACGGGCAAAGTGGTGAAAATCACCCGCCCCCGGGTATCCGTCGGTGCGCTGTAATAGCTCCCCGTCGCGATCAATTGCATTTCAGGATTGAACAGATTCAGGTCAACCTCGGGCAGCGAGGTGTTGGCACGAATCACGGTAATTTGGTAACTCTCGCCTCCGATCCCATTGAAGGTGAAAAAATCATCGTCGGCGATGGGATCAAGATCCCCTTCGACCGAGCTGTCAACCACCAAAGCGGTGGCAACCTCGACGGGTCCATCGGAGAAATAGATCTCGAAATCCCCCGCGCTGTCAGGGTGATCTCGTGTATTGAATGCGCCATTGGGGAAGACAATCACCTGATACTCGCCCGTCAAGGGAAGGATTACGTCATCGAAGCGAGTCGCCCGGGTGTTTCCTTTGTCCAAATCTTGAAGCAATGTTTCCCCGGACGGTGAAATCAAATCCATGTCCGGATCGAGCGCAACCCGATGGGGTCCCATATCTGTGGGAACGGTCAGATCCGGCACGACCTCGATGGAGATGAGATCGCCTTCCCCCCCCGTAAACGTAAAAACAGCCTGGTCGATCCGGTCGATCGTTGCCTGACTGGTCACGGCGGGAACCATCGCCGTAGTCGTCACGTTCCGCTTGAGCAGACTGAATTCCGCCGTTGCCTCTGCGGGCGCGGTCCGTTCGCCCTCTTGAGAATCCACTTGGGCAAGATACGTCCCGGAAACCGGCAGCTCGAGCTCGAAGCTCACGCCATTGGCGTCAATCCGACCTTGCGGACGGTTTTGTATGAGTAATAGTCTTCCATTGGGATCATACAATCGGCCTCGCAGGCCACCCGGTCCGCCGGGACGCGTCCAGCCGGCCTGAACGACGTCTCCCGCCTGTCCTTCAAAGGTGTAGTAATCGTCATCCGAGACGGGGAGCAGTCCCCCGGCGGCCGTTGCACCCGGCACGACAGCCGTCGCGTCAGCCAATCGACCATTCGAAATGGAAAGGCTATACTCCCCGAGAACACCGCTCAAGTTGAACACTCGAATAGTATACTCGCCGTCTGCTGGGGCGCGGAGATCGTCAAAGGCAATCTTGGTATCGCCGGGACTGTTGGCCTCGGCGCCAACCAGCTTGGAGGTCTCGCTTTCTCCACCGAAGGGGGGATAAAGCGTCATTCGCAACTTGAGTGCACTGGAAAAAGCCTTGGCCGAAATCGAGTCTCCGACTTTGCGATCGAGAACATAGTCCCTGAAAGCCTGCGTACCGCTGAGAGAATCGACTAAATCCGTGCCGCCTTCGATATACACTCCCGCCACACCGACCGGCGCCACCGTCATCGGCGCAACGTCCAGAGAATAAGATCCCTTGACCACCCCATTCGACAAGAATCCTTTTCCCGGCTCGACCAGTACCGTGTAATCCCCGACCTCTTCGCTGACAATCCGCTCAATCACCCCGGTATGGCTGAACGAATTTCCGTCCCGGCCCTCACTGGAGTTGGCGAATTGAATCGACTCGGCGACAATTCTTCCGCTCGGGCTGAAAATCGTAATATCAATATCCATACTGGTCGGATCGAGTGCCGTAACGCTCAGAGCGAAAGGCGTCAGGATGGACTCGAAGGTATAGAGATCCTCGTCTCCGACATAGTCGAACGCCCGACCGACCGTTTGCAGGGTCTCCGGTGTCTCAATGGGAGCATCCGATAGGCCGATCAAGTAGTCTCCCACCGGATCACTGCTCCCGCCTGAAATCTGGATTTGCCAGGTTCCCGTGCTTGAAAGAACAAAATCATCGATCAGAGAATGCTTTCCCGAGTTGTACAAGGCGACGAGATCGCCTGAAGGATCGAAAAGCCTCAGGTCGGTGTCCACTGTGTTTCCAATGGCAATGATGCTCGCCTTTTCACCTGTATAAACCTTATCGACGTAGAACTCATACACATCGGCGCCTTCTTCCGCCAGTAATTCTCCGTCAATTTCCTGTCCGAAAGCAATGGCCTGGCTTGCAGACTCGACGGATGCATGGCGGAGATAGAGTCGATAACCGCCTGTTGAAATTCCGCTCGGCTCCACCCGAATTCGGTGCGCGCCAGTCGCCGCGAGCGTCAGGCCGCTGATGCTGGGAGAGTACCCGGCGTTGTTCTGCGCAATCAGATCGCCCTGCGGACTGAAGATTGAAAGATCGGCGTCCACCTGTTGAGCGAGGTCTTCCGCCGTTGTGACGATGACATCGATGGCCGTACCAGTATTGTCAAAAATAAACTCGTCCTCGTCGGCCAGAGGAAAGATCGTGCCCACAAGGGTTTCACCGACTTCGATGGTTCCGCTGGCCTCGATGGGAAGATCGGAAACGCCAATTCGGTATTCGCCCACGGGGTCCGCCGAATTGCCCGAAACGGTCAGCCGGTAATCCCCCCCCTGGTCCAGGAGTGCGTCATCGATGAAAGCGTCTCGGCCCGGCTGGAGCGCGGCGACCTGAGATCCGTCGGGACGGGTCAATATCAGATCGGCATTTAGGGTGTCTCCGGCCACGGCAATGGAGACCGTCTTGCCGAGTGTGGCCTGGGTCACCGAAAAGACGTAAGCATCGCTGTCCTCAGCAGTCACCAGTGCGCCGGGCAGCTCTTGCCCGAAGGCAATCGTCGCAGTGGCAGACGCCGGCGTTGCGATTTCCGTGACGAGCAGCGTATAGGTTCCCTCGTAGGAACCACCGATCTGGAGGATTGTACTTGGCTCAACCCGAATCGCATACTCTCCAGTGATGGGAAGAACGATCCCGGCCAAGTCCGAATTCAATCCCCCCAAGTCCTCGGCGACGACCGTGCCGTCCGGGGCAAGCAGCGTCACGGCGGAGTCGAGGCGCCTGCCTATATTCCCCACTTCAGTATCGACGGAGATATCGATCTTTTGTCCGGCCCCACCCGAAAAAGCGTATTGGTCTTCGTCAGCCAAAGGCCGAATGTCGAGGCCGATCGGATTGCCCAATTCCACCGTACTCGGTGTTTCCACGGGCAAATCCGAAAGACCGATTCGAAAGCGACCGGAACGATCGGTGCCGTTGCTGGTCACGATAAGCGTATAGGTTCCGAGTTGATCGAGCAGGACGTCATCGAGAATCGCGTCATTGCCGTTTTCCACACCGGCGGCGATAATGGTCCCGCCCGGGTCCTTTAACTGCAGGAAGGTGTTGAGGGATAAACCGTAGACGATGATCGATGCGGACTTGTTTTGCTCGTTGGCCGTAACTTCGAAAGTAAACCACGCCTGTTCCGCGGAAGCGGTCAAACTGCCAAGCCGCTCTTCGCCAAACGCAATGGAAGTCGCGGCGGGCACGGCCGGGGCAACGTTCATTTCGAAAAGGTAATTCCCTGCCGAGGCGTCGTCACTTTCCACGCGCAATCGGTACTCTCCCGTCGTGGGAATCTCGGCGCCCAGTAAGGCCGGACTGGAGGCAGCGCTACTGACCTGGAGCGAAGTCCCCGAAGGATCGAGGAGTGTTACCGTGCTATTGAGCTTGAAGGGACCGCTCTCCTCCGAGCGAAGCAATGAAGCATCCACCTGATCTCCCGCGGTGGCGCTAAAGGTATACTCGTCTTCGTCGCCAAGGCGCTCGATGGCCGCGGCAATGAAGCCTCCCGCTTCCATCGCCTGGGGCGTCTCGCTCGGAAGATCCGATACGCCCAGGCCGTAAACGCCCTTGGTGGGAACATCCGCGGAGATTTTAATCGTGTAGGTGCCCGCGCTTGTCAGCATATAGTCATCGATGCGGACGTCCGAGTTCGACTGTATCCCGGAAACCAACTCGGTTGCACCCGACAGCAAACTCACGCGCGGTTTGATATCCTCGCCGATCCCCGCTCGCAAATGTCCTTGAACAAAAATCGAAATCGGGTTCCCCGCCTCTTCGGCAGAGAGAGTGAATTCATAACTGTCGGTGTCGTTGACCGAATCGATGCGCCCGGCCAATGACGCGCCGGGAGTGATAGTCACCGGGCTGGCGCCGCCGTTGTCCTCGTCCGGTCCAACCGGCACGCCCACGGGATTGAGTGTGATCTGGTAGACGCCTCGCCCGGGAGAAGTGTCGTTTGTGAAGCTCGAGGGGCCCTCTTCGTCTACCAGAATGTAGTAGGTGCCCGCCGCGCTTAGGGTAAGATTGTCGATTCCCGCGCCGCCGGTGTCCGCCAGGTTCGCCGGCTGCGTCAGCGTCGTCCCGGTTGAGACAACACTCCCACTCAGGCCGGGACCGAACAAAGTTGCCCTGAGTTCCGAAGTCAGGGTGCTCCCCGGGCGTTCCACCCGAATGGTGATGATTTCCCCGGCGGAGGCGTCGAATTGATACAAGTCATCGTCCACAAACGGATCCAAAACCGCCAGCTGCGGTTCATTCGCCGTCAGGACCGAAGGGGTCTCGTCATAATCGCTTAAATACAACAGGAACGATCCCACCGCGTTCCGGGTTGTGCCCAATACTTCCTGTTGCAAAACCAGCTGATACGTGCTGGTCGTCGGCACCCGCCAATTGTCCAGGCGATAGTCGTTTCTTCCTCCGCCGACGTCGCTCGGAATCGCAATCGGACCGCCCAGGAGGTTGTTCTTATCGTAAATCTTGACGCTGAGATCCAGCTTGCCGAGCGGATCGGTCCCTCGCAATCCATCCGGTGTTCCCAGGGCATCCACCCAAAGAGAGACGAAAGCATTGGCGGTGGCGTCGAATTCATACACGACGATCTCACTCTGCCCCACCGAGCCCACGACGATATCCCCCGGTTGAATCACGTCGGTGATGTACTCATCCTTGGCCATCATCACCCGATAATTGCCCGTCTTAAAGTTCGTACGGTAATCCAGGTCCATCATCAGGAGGTATTCGCCGGGCGCCGTGAGTTCTTTGAAGATTTCGAATCCATTGTTCTCTCCGCTGAGTCGGGCGCCCGTCGCAACGACGGCGCTCAAGGGCGGTCCATAAAGATTGCCCCGAAGCTGCGGATCGCGGCTCGGATCGTTGACTCGACCGAGAATGCGGATCTGATCCCCGACCGAACCGGTGAATGAGAAAAAGTCATCGTCGGCAATCGGCGTCAGCTCCCCGGACACCTCAACCCCCTCGACCAGAGGCGTCGGCGCGTGCGTCTCGTCCCAATCCGAAACATAAAGGATAAAGTCGCCCACGGTCGTATAATCGACGTCTCGGTTCGCGAAAATCCGCATGACATGCGTTCCCGTGTTTTTCAGCCGTGCGGTTTCTTCATAAACGGTGTCGTCCCGGGCCGTGGCGGATATCACCGTTTTCGGATCGAATGGATTGGACATATCAATCACCACAAGATCCGCCGACCAGTCCGTGACCAGCGAGCCGGGAAAATCGGAGGAGAACTCATCCTCCAGCGCGTCGAGCTGAATGGAAATAATATCGTCCGCTTGCGCGGTAAATTCGTACTCCTTGATGTCCAAATGCCCCAAGGACCCGTAAACAATCTGCCCCGGGGTCAAAGGCTCGCGCGTAATTTCTCCGTTGAAAATCCAGAGTTTATAAGCGCTGGTGCCGTAGATGTCCCGTGCGTCCAACACCATCGTATAAGTTCCTGTTTGCTGAAGTGTGGCTTCGAGCAGGATGCCCCCTGCGTCGGCGGCGTACCCCCGCTCAGAGGGATTCTGCGCCTTTGTGCTGGGGATATTCATCACAACCAGTTGATGGTCCGGCCCATAGAGCGTCGCTCGCAACAGCCTGCCCCGGTTAAGGCCGCGGCGAATGCCCACAATGCGCACTCGGTCACTGGCGTTGCCTTGAAAGGTAAAAACATCATCATCGGCAATGGGATAAATCTCCCCCTCGATGACGTCTCCATACTCGATCGGCTCGGGAGCCTGGTCATGGTCGGAAACATAGAGGATAAACCGCCCGGCATGGGCTCCGCCATACTTATCGTTGCTCTTGACGCGAATGATGTACTCCCCGTCGGCGGGAATTCGCGTCACTGTCGTGTTGCCCTTTTCGTCGAGTCGGTATTTGCCCGCACTGTCCTCTTCGATCAACACGGTTTCCGCGCCGCCGGTACCGAGCTGGATCAGTTGCAGGGACGCCTCCCAGGTGCCAATCAAATCGAGGGCCGCCGAGATGTACCGTCCTTCGAGGGCCGTAAACCGATAGTCGGCATAATCTCCCCGATCGATCTCCCCCTCGATCTGGACCTCGGCCGTGATAGCCTGCCCAACGTCGTCGACAAAATAGATCGAGACAGAATAGCCTCCCCCGCCCGGCCCATTTTCGCTGTCGACCAGGATCGTATAAGTTCCGTCCGAGGTCAGGGTCGTTTCCAAAGCCGCATTGTTCGCGTCCCCGCCGGTCGTACCCAGGGAGAAATCGACGGCCTCCGCGACCAAGCCGCCGGAAGGATCGTATAAGCCGATGCTCAGGGAAGTTGTCAAAGACGATTCACGCTCGGCAATCACTCTGACAATCTGTCCGGTCACGCCCTGGAACTGGAACAGATCATCGTCCGCCAGCGGCGTCAGGTTCGCTGATACAGCCTGGCCTTCCTGGATCGCGACCGGAGTATCAATCGGGCGGTCGGAAAGACCCAAACCGTAGAATCCAACCGCTCCATCAACACTGGAGATTCGAATGGTGTGCGTCCCGCTGTCGACGATCGTGTATTCCTCCAAGACCGCATCGCGGCTGGTCGTGGTCGCTGTGCCAAACGTTTCCAAGACCTCGCTGGCCGGGCTGATGAGTTCCGCCATCGCATTCAGCGGCCCCAGCGCATCCACAACGATGGAGAACGTGTCGCTCGCACTGCCGACAAAGGTATAAACACTGCTAAAGTCATGTCCGACCTTGCCAACGACAGCCTCTCCATAGTGTAAATCCGGTGTGAGCAGAGGCGGCTCGACCTCCTGGTGAAACGCCTCGAAGAACCGCATCAGGTCGCCTCGGTCAATCCGCAAGTCATTCGTCATGTCGAATTTCACGTGAGCCGTACCATGCCAATATTGGATGAACTCCAAGAGATCCTCGTAGTCGACTCGTCCGCTCCGGTTAAAATCCGCTGCCCCATGGCGGTTGCCTTGAGCGAAAGAAATCCCGATCAAAACCGGCCCGATAAGAACCAGCGCCAAGAGTGATTTCCAACGATTCAGAAAACATCGCCCACACACATCGAGAATGCGATCAATCATTATCTTCTCCCTGGAAAGGCAATATTCACTACATGGATATGTATTAAGTCATACCCGAGAACCTTAGATTACCTATTTGGGGAGGATTATGCAAGCAAAACATCCCGGAAATGCCCAGCCAGCAACATCATGTGGGAGTTGGGGGATGGGTCAGCATCCAGAACGCCTTTTGCTTCTCCCCAAGACTCGATTTTAGGAAAGGGCTCACCAATGGAGTCAGCGCATTGGAGCGCGCTCGCAAAACAATGCAAGTGTAATGCTATCAGTAGGTTAAAATGTACTTTCACGCAACGCTCGGTTCACCATGATCCTGATCTCCAGGGAGGCGATCGATCGTTGACAAGAGGGTATTGTAAGCATCCACGCTCAGAGGACGCCGCCGTCCCCAGCTCTCCGGGTTCGCCTGGGGCCCCGCAGAGGCCCGATGCGAGCAACCGAACAGTCTCTCTCTGATCCCTCACGCCCCCCCAATCGTTTACAACACAGATTCGTCTTAGTGACGGTATCTTGACAATGCTCTGTGGGGAATCTATGATAAAGATTCACGCCTTATTATTGGGGGATTAGGGATTTAAGTGAGAGGGGGAATTTCATGAATCGAGTCTGCCTATTTTTAATGGTCGCAGTCACGCAATTAGCAACGGTTGGTTATGGGCAAGTCGAGTTTCTTCCGCCAGAGAATGTAGGAGCGCCGATTAACTCCGCTTATAACGATGAGAATCCATCCATTTCTGCAGACGGTACACGGATAATCTTCAGTTCAAACCGACCTGGATGTATTGACAACAGCAATGATCTCTGGATGTCCGAGAAAGTTAACGGGATTTGGGGAGAGCCGGTCCATCTTGGAGGTGTCATTAACACAGGGTATAACGAATGGCACTCCTGGTTGTCTGTCGATGCGAAAAGGCTCTATTTTATTTCGACCCGTTATCCAAACTACGGTAGTGGTGACATCTTTCTATCAACCTGGTCGGAGATCCCGACAACATATACAGTCGAGGAAGGATTTGAGGGGACTTCACTGGACACCTTCCAGTATTATCTTTGGACAAATGACTTCCAATTCTTACAAAATGATTGCCTCATGATCCAAGGCACCCAGGTAAGCACAACAACCTGGGATGGGACTGCCCGGTGTACTTACAATGACATTTTCAACGCGGATGGACTTTTCTTCTGTTCAGCTGATGTTTCCTTTGCCTATTCCGGTTCCGGAGCCCGAGCAGGAATCGTCGTATCGGATTCGGCCCTTTTTGCAGATAGTCATTGGGTGGGAATTTATCTGATCAAAGAATTCGGAATGAATACTCATCTGGTCAAGGAGGTCCGTGAATATGGAGTAACTTCCTATATTGACCTCGGGGAAGGCAGTGGAACGAATCTCAGTGTTCTCTACAATCGTCCTCAGGCTACATTTTATGTGGATGATGTTGAAGTGGGTAGTCACGAACTTGACCTGT
>Ga0272444_10000774_pt1 | contig 32437 bp, 22 predicted proteins | sample SSMForm13_FD_201033 | JGI IMG/M metagenome (GOLD analysis project Ga0272444, IMG submission 201033) | Marine sediment archaeal communities from Little Sippewissett salt marsh, Falmouth, MA, United States - SSM-Form-13 | ecosystem: Environmental > Aquatic > Marine > Wetlands > Sediment ...
ACCCCCTCTTTGTCTCCCCCTTCGTAAGGGGGAGAAAGGGATAGGCAGTATCGTTATTCCTCCCCTTTCATTTGGACAATCATTTCGAGAATCGCTCCTAGAGCGCAATCGCCTGGCCCGTGCGCACCGACTGATCCGCCGCGAGCACAATGCGCAGACTGTTGACCGCGTCGTTCCAATGATCCACAAGATCGAGATTTTCCCGGATGGCCTTCAGGAAAAACGCCTGTTCCCGGTTGCACAGCTCCTGATGATCCGGTTCGTCCCGCGTGTCGATCCACTCGTCCTCGCGGGCGAAATCGCCTTTCGCGTCCAGATCGGCATGATGCACGCGCAGAAAGTTCGTCTTGGTATGCGAATCGATATCCGCCGAGTCGCTGCCTCCTTCCGCGTCCCGCGCCTTGACAATGCTGACACACCCCTTCGGTCCCGAGACGTCCTTTACAAAGAAAGCCTCCTCGCTCATCATCGGCCCCCAGCCCGCTTCGTACCATCCCACCGAGCCGTCTTCGAACTGCACCTGCAGCTGGCCGTAGTTGTACATTTCCGGCGCCACCTCTTCAGTCAGGCGCGCGCCCACGGCCTGAACGCGCACGGGTTTCGAGCGAGTCATCTGGCACATCACGTCCACGTAGTGCACTCCGCAGTCGACGATGGGAGACATCGACTTCATAAGGTTTTTGTGAACCGCCCACATCGTGCTGTAGCTTTGCTGGTTGAGGTTCATCCGCATCACCAGCGGTTTTCCGAGCGTCTGAGCGATTTCAATGAACCGCACCCAAGCTGGATGCTGGCGGAGAATATAACCCACGACCAGTTTCCGCCCCGCCGGGCCCGCCTTCCGCACAATCTCCTCAGCCTGTTCCACCGTCGTGCCGATCGGCTTCTCGACAAAGACGTGCGCTCCCGCTTCGAGACACTGGATCGTGAACTGTGCATGTGAATCCGGATAGGTGCAAACCGCCGCCGCGCCGGGGCGAGTCGCCGAAAGCCCCTCCTCAACCGAGTCGAACTGCGGCACCCCGCCCAGCTCCTGCGCCAGTCGATCTCGACTATCCGGACTGTTGTCCACGACACCCGCGACCTCAAAACCGTCCAGCGCGGCATAGGCTCGCGCGTGCGACGATCCCATGTTTCCACAGCCGATCACCAATACTTTGATATTCTCCGACATGATTGTCCCCTTACTCTTTCTTTTGTCTTGGATAGGTTTCTCGTCCTCGAAACCATCCTCATTTCTTATTGAACCTCTGTCAGCGGTTTGACTTTCAAGTTGCGGAAAAAGACAGGATGCCCGTGGTATTGAAGGCCAAAATGGCCTTCCCGGGGCATGTCCTTATAAGCGAAGTTGAACTTGTTAGGCGTACCATCCGAATTTTTATGCGCTTCCTTCCACAGTTCAAGATTCATGGCAATGATCTGCTCGCCGTTGAGAACCACAAAGATCTTGTTCGCCTTTGCCATGATCGTGTAGTGGTTCCACTCGCCGGGGGCTTTCACCATCCGCTTGGAAGGGGCGAGACAGTCGAAGATCGCGCCGCAGTTGTGTTTGTCGTTTTCTTCGGTGGGTTGAAGAATCTGGACCTCAATCGCGGTGTGGAGCCAGTTGTCGATGCTGCCACAGCGCAGGAACACACCGCTGTTCGTCTCCGGCGTACACTTGAACTCCAGGTCAAGAACGAAATCGCCATAGCGCTTTTTCGTCCAGATGTCTCCCCTTCCTTTCGCCGCCAGCGTTCCGTCTTCGAACGCCCAGCCGCCCTCGGTCAGAATCGCGTTCGACAGGTCGCCCGCAAACAGCGGCGTGTATCCATTATCGTCCAACGCGGCGGCGGCCAGCCGAAAGTACTTCACGCATTCCTTTACGTCAGGCAGGGAGTTGTCCCAGTTGTGTTCATACTCGATCGAGAAAACACCTTGAAACCCCTGACGCTTCAGCTCAGAGAGTAGCGCATACACGTTGCATGCGCCGGTTCCCCAATGCACGTCATGCGCTTCGGGAGACCGCTCATTGAGATCCTTAAAGTGAAGGCTGATGATCCGGCCTTCGAGTTTCTTTAAACACTCCAGCGGGTCCAGCCCCGAGCGCGCCCAATGACCGGTATCGGCGCAAGCCCCGATGCGCGGGTTGCGCCCTTTTACAGCCGCCAACACCGTGTCCGGATTCCAATACCGGGAATGCGAACCCTTGGGATGATTGTGAATGGCCAAGTTGATTTGAAACTCCTCGCACAACCGCTCCACGCAATCCATATGCGCGGGATCGGGTTCGGCCGTGATCGTTTCGATTCCCATCGCCTTTGCAAACTCGAACAGTTTGCGCCAATCGGCCTCGTCTTTTCCGCCCGTCACTCCGAAACAGACCCACTTGACTCCGGCCGCGTTTAGCTTGTCCTGAACCTTGCGGCGAAGCTCGGCGCTCATCGTATGCGATATCTTTTCCGGCCTATCCTCGCTGATGCGTTGCCCCGGATAGGCTTCGACATATTTCAGGCCCGCCGAAGCGATTTTGTCCACCGCCTCAAAGAAAGTGAAGCGGTTAAACGTATAGGCCTGGGCTCCAAGCCGCCAACCCAGGGGATCGGAAGGCGTCTCTTTCGCCTTATCGGCGGCCGCGAAGCTCCGGCCACAAAAACTCAACGCCAGGTTTCCCAGCAACATCAGAACTAAAAGTTTCAGAAGCGTTGTCATCATCGTCTCCGTCGGATATTTATTCTTTCTCTCCCCGGGCAAGGTGCTAGACTCCCCACCCCTTCCGGTACTCTGTGCGAATGTATTGATCCGCTTCAGGATTGTCGATCGCTCGCATATTGACCGCATCCCATTCAATCTTTTTGCTGGTTCGAATCGCAAGATTCCCCAACAGGACCATCTCGGTAAAGGGACCGGAATACTCCAGGTTGGCCCCGGCAGGTCTTCCTCCCTTACAGGCAAGAATCCATTCTTCATAGTGATTCGCGTTCGGGATTCTTAGAAGCTTCTTCCTTGGACGATTCGGTAAATAATCCCGCATCTTGGATTCGGGAATGATTCGTGGACTTTCACAATAACTTGTACCGTCCAGGATCGACCCTTTTTCGCCGATCAACAGCTGTCCCGTCTTGGGCAATTCCCGTTCCGGCTCAAGATCCTTCGGCCGGGGCGGTTGCTTTCCGCCGTCATACCAAGTGAGCTTAACCGGCGGCATTCCCCCCCGCGCCGGAAATTGATAAGTCACGATCGACCAATTCGGCGCCGACTCCTCGTTCACCGGTGACGAGACGGCCTCAACGCTCGTGGGCGCACCCAATTTCAGCGCGGTATACACCGCATCCATCATATGGCACCCCATATCCCCCAACGCCCCGGTGCCGAAATCCCACCAGCCGCGCCAGTTAAACGGCAAATACGCCGAATGATAAGGACGCGCCGGGGCCGTGCCGAGCCAAAGGTCCCAGTCCAGGGTTCGGGGCGGTTGGGGCATCTCTTGAGGACGCTCCAATCCTTGGGGCCAGATCGGTCGATCCGTCCAGATATGCACTTCGTGGACCGGGCCGATCGCGCCGGCCCACACCCATTCGCGGAGCAACCGGGCGCCTTCTTTGGCATGTCCCTGGATTCCCATCTGAGTCGCCACACCTTGCAGTCTCGCCGCCCGGGCCAACTGGCGGGCTTCCCAAATCGAATGCGTCAGCGGCTTTTCAATAAAAACATGCTTGCCCTTTAATATCGCCATCATCGCCGCAGAATAGTGAATGTGATCGGGGGCGCTGACAATGACCGCATCAATTTCTTTATCCATCCTGTCGAGCATTCGACGAAAGTCCTTAAACTTCCTGGCTTTTGGATATTTTGCAAACGTCTCCGCCGCTCGCTCTTCATCGACGTCGCACAAGGCAACGATGTTTTGACTGCTGACACCGTTTACATCTGAACTGCCTCGGCCGCCACAACCAATGCAGGCAATGTTCAGTCTTTCGCCGATTGGAATGTAGCTTAGTCCACTCAGGGCGCGGCGAGGAATCGCTCCGCAGGCCGAGAGCCCCATCAGCGAGGCTGAAGCCAGCGCTCCCTTGATCAGACTCCTTCGTGAAATTTCTCGTTTTTTCATGGATTCACCTCCTGTCGACGCTGTCCCATCTTAAAAAGATGAGTTGTTCTCATTCCTCTCAGGCACTCCAGGCGTCGTTCGGTCAAACGATCAAACCGAAGGCCGCCTGGCGAGCCCTAAAATCCCATATCCCACGGCCGCCAGAAGAGCCGGATAAGTGCTGAATTCGTGAATCTTGAGCATCCACTGTTGCCCTTCCGTGCCGAGAAGGGGGAACATCGGCAACATGGCGCTGAGAATCAGCGCCAAGCCCGCAATCGTCATGAGCCAGAAACAGATCTTCTTCCCGGTGTCTTTTCCATCAAACCGGCTGGCTTCCGCTCGAAACACGATCAGCGCGCTGAGACTGACGGTAAACAGCCCGCCAAACGAGACGTGTGCCAGAAGCAGATAGCCCTCCAGCGGAATCTTCAAAAGCCACACGCCAATCACGCCGGTTCCCGCCAACGCCAGAAACGCGAGGGCAAAGGCCCAAACCGCTACACGCTCAAGCCTTGGAAAGCGGCTCATCGACGTTCCCCCGGTTGTCCTATCGACTTCACCTCATTACCTCCTCGCTCGCCTTTAAGAACTTCGAGAAATCCACTGCAACACCCAACGCAGGCCAAGCAGCGCAAACAAAAGCAGCACGCCTGCAATAAGAACCGCCGCCACCACGCTGAGAGCCTTGAACAAAGGCCTCAGCGTAAAAGAACGCGCGAACAATTGCTGAAAACCCGCATCCACGTCGAGAAATTCATGCATGGACTTTGTCGCCGCCGCCTGGGTTACCAACGGCCCCCTACCTCGAACCGTGGCAAATAGAAAGGGAGAATCCTTAAGATGACAATCCTCGCAGCCGCCGACGCCGAGCGACTGAGCCGCCGGTCGCACGTCGTGGGCGAACGGCCAGATGGAAGGCTCGGCCGAAACATGATCCAAGACTTTGAGCCCCGAATCCTCGCTCGAAGAAGAGTCATCCAGCTGGAACATTTTCCCGCCGCAGACATACACGTAATCGATATCCGGCCCGCCGGCCTCGCCCGCCGAATCCCGAAGACTCCGCAAGACCAAGGCCACCTGCCCTTCGGTCAATACTTGTTCGATTCCGTCCGTCTTTGTCACCGAGGCCCAGACAAAGGGCTCCACCAAGGGGCGAACCGGTCTCTCCTCGGACAACCATCCCCAGAACGGTACCGAAGACTCTGCGAATTCGCCCGCCCAATCCTGCCACTCCAGGAACCCTTCAAAATTGCGCCGGTACAATCTGCCGTTAAAGATCATCACGGGCTGCTCGAAGGACACCTCGCTCTGTGATAAGGCCGTTAGCGTGCCCAGGATCTCGCTTTCGATCTCATAGTCGAGCATTCCCTGTTCGTCTAAATCAAAAGGAGGCGTTAAAGGATCGATTCCGCCGTCGACTCGACGCCTACCCCAGAGCGATCCGCTCATCGTGCCGTCATAGACTTCGCCGTCGACTTCTCCATCGATGTTTCTCCGGTAGAGCTTTCCATCCGCGAGAAGCACGGGTTCTCCGGTTGAATCGGGATCGAGAGCCAGCGCGGCCAGGAGATCGCCCACCTGTCTTTCGGCCTCAAATACACCTACAGCCCGCCGCGCGACTTCTTCCGGCGAAAGAGGAGTCACCCGGTCACCCTCCCGACGTGCCCAGAAAGCGGGCCACATTAATCGGTGCGGAGCAATCTTCCCATTATCCTGCTTGGCGAATATCGGTTCAACGACGTGGGGCATGTCTGTGTACCAGCGGGCTTTGCCGTGGATTCCCAAGCGATTGGCCCGAGAGGTTCGAACGCCCGCCGGCGTCTCCCCCGGCACGGGTCCGCAGTGGCAGGCCGTACACGTCAGCTTTTCGAAGTGAATCGGCGGCAGTCCCTTGTGTTCCGGAGAGGGAGCGCCCATTCTCCCTTTTTGATCGCTCGCTGCTGTGGTTTGGCCTTCATCTTCCAATTCAGGGGCATGACAACCCTGGCAAGTAAATTCCTCGAGCTCGCTCAGCCCGCGCTGCCTTGCCTCGCCTTCGTAACCTCGAATCATTGCGTGGTCGAGACCGTTTCGATGGCAATCGGCACAACCGATCCCGGCCGCGGTATGAACGTCCTCTTGCCGCTGCCACCGGTGCGAATCGATCCGGTGCACCGAGTGACAATAGAGACAGCGGTCATCCGGAGGGCGATATACAAGATCGAGAAAAGCGCGATCTTTGCTATCGAACCGGTTCAAGTCATACCGAATAAAAGGAGGGAAGGCCCATTCGGTATCATCCGGATTGGGACCATCGTACACAAGCCAAGTGTCCGGCAACCGGGAGGCCATCCCGGCAACTTCGCCCAATCCGCTGGCGGCAGTCGCTGCCCAACGATAGTTCTCTCGCGCCATTTGCTTGGCCCATTCGCTCTGATCCTGAAGTGAAGACGCGTTGTGACAACCGAGACAATTGATCTCCACCCGTCCGGAAACCTCCCAGCGCGACTCCACGTCGGCAAACAGGTCCTCCGGCTCGCTCATATCGCCTCCCGGCAGGTGTCTTCCAAACAGCTGCGTAATCTTCCAAGGCGTCAGGCCCAGCGCTTCCGGCTTCCATGCTCCCGGCCAAGAACGATAGGAAAGCGGCAGCTGGGTTCCCGTGGTCTCGTCGACCCAAATCCAGGGCTCCCCCCGCCTTCCCGATGGCGCTTCAGGCCGGGAGGAGTTGAAATGCAGCCCCCTGCCGATCGTATCGTAATCATGGCAGGGACCGCACGTATAGCGCGCCGAAAAAGGCAGCGAATCGCGGTAATCGGGAACAATGGTTTCCCCCGCTTCATCGTAGAGCATGATCCGGTGAACCGGCGTCGTGCGGCTTCCATCCCATACCGGGATCGGTTGGTCATCGGCCCAGCCACTTAAAGCCAAGAGGACACAACACAGGAACACAAAGGGGGAATGTCGATAAATGAAACTTTTTATATTATGAGATTGAATGACTTCCCGAATCACCATTGAACACACACCGCCGCTGTAAACTTTCAGGCTGGGTTCAGCCTGCTCTCTAAACAGTGTCCTCCACTTTAAAATCATCCGGTTTGAACACGAGCTTCTTCCCGGCCTCTACCGCAGTGTTGGCCCGCAGCACGGCCACCGCGGTCTCATAGCCCACCTCACCGGGGCAATTCAGAGGCTTGCCCAGGCGAATCGCATCGAAGAAATTCTCCAGATGCGGCTGATGCGCCGGCTTGGCCAGGTTGATCGGCAGGGGCCACTTCCCCGCTTCCTGCGTGACGCGCACGTCGAGCACGGTATCCTTGGCGCTGGATCGCTCCAGCGGCGCTCGGACCTGGTTGAGATAGCCTTCTTTGACCCACTTCTCCCACGCGGGAGCATGCGCTTCCCGCTCCACCGCGTTGCCTCGTTGCGGCACCTCCGAGATCACGATCGTGCCGTCCTCGCCCATGAAACTCTCGTAAAAACCGCCGTGTTTGGTCGTGGTCAACACTTGATAGGAGGCGCGGCAGACTCCCTGCTCGTTTTCATACTCGTAGATAGTCATCACATTGTCATACCATTCATGATGACCATAGAAATCAATGCCCCCGGCCGCCATCACGGACTTCGGATTCACACCGAAAACCCAGGCAAAGAGATCGATTTGATGCGAGCCGAGATCGACAATGGGGCCGCCGCCGTACTTTTTATACCAGCGCCAATTTCGAAAGTGCGCCATGGAATCGTAGCCATAGCGACTCAGCGTCGCCTGATCCATCTCGTATTTCTTCGGCCACCCCAAGTCCTCACTCTTGGCCCGGTTCCACTGGCCGTAAGCGTGCGTCACTCGGCCCAGAAGACGAACGTCGTGGATGAGTGTGTTGATCGCATGGAGATAACGGGGATTGCTGCGCCGCTGGTGTCCGATCTGAAGCAGCCGGCCGGTCTGTCGGGCCGCCTGCACCATCTGCCGGGCTTTCTCCAGCGAGTTGGACATCTCCTTTTCGCAGTAAACGTGAAGACCTGCCTTCATGCAGGCGATCGCGTGCTCGGCGTGCATCCAGTCGGGCGTCGCCACCAACACCGCGTCGAGATCCTTCTCCGCATCCAACAGCTCGCGGTAGTCTTCATAGACGTTCACGACGTGGCCGTACTTCTTCAAAAACCGGGAGGCGTACCGTTGGCTGTAATTCCAAATATCACACACCGCCTTGAAGCGAATGCCGGGAATCCTTAAACACGATTCCAGAAGAACCCGCCCCTGGGCTCCCGCGCCGATCAGGGCAACCTGCAAATCCCCCGGATTCTTTCCCGGCTGCCCCGGGTTTTGCCCAAAAGCGGAACGCGATAAGACGCTTCCGGCTAGAGTCAATCCCGCACCGGCTTTCGCAGAAGAAAGCAAGAAGCGCCGCCGGCTCAAGGGGGAGACTTCCTGCCTCTTTTCACTCTCATCCATTTTTCCATCCACCTCCGCTTAACAAAAAGCGTCCTGCGTTTCATCTTGTGGCCCTGTTGCCGTTAATCGAATGGGGCTTCTCCTCGGCGCTCATTCATCAACCGAGTCATCCTGTGATCTTCATCCGGAGAGTACAATCCCTTGACACGCATTTCCGAGATCGACCACCAGTGTCCGCCATGGGCGGCCGTCAGGATGATTTTAACATATCGGGCCTTTTGAGACTCGAACTCGATATCGAACACTTTTTCCGTTCCTGCGCCCGCAGCGACAGGCGCTGCCCAGTTCTCGCCGTCAAGCGATAGGAACACTTCGTAGCCCCTTGGATAGTCATCGCCTTCCGAGCCCGCGTTCAGGATCACTCCGCGAATCTCCGTCTCGTAACCGAGATCGGCGGTAAACCACTGGCCGCTTTCTTGAGCATGGCGCGTTGTCCATCGGGTTTTCGAGTCACCGTCGATGGCCTGCTGCGCATCGTCCGGCGCATTCGAAGCCGTCGCGTGAAAAGGCACACCCAGCAGTCGCTCAACCTTCTGCGCGGCAACCTGCGCTTCAGTCTCGAAAGCCTCGTCTTCCAGGTACGCTTCGAGCAGATCCAACACCCGGGGATGACGCACGTCGCCCAGCCCGGACAGCAACAGCAGCTTCTCTTCGGGCCGCTGCGCCAACTCCAGCGCTTCCTCATACAGACTCACCAGATCCTCCACGGAACGCTCGCGAGCCAAGGTCAGCAAATGCGCGTAACCCCGCAACGCCAGTATGCGATGGCTCAGGTTCGTCGAACTTTTGGCAATGGCGTACATATCTTCGAGCGGCGCGGCGTCCGGCCACTCGGCCAGCGCACGAATCGCCGTCTTCTGGACCTCTTTATTTGCCTCTTTGAGTGCCTCCTGAAGCGGGGGGAGGGCTTCGGGCGTGGCAAGGCGCCCGAGAACGCTCAAAAGCGCACAGCGTTGCGCCGTGTCCGGAACGCCCGGCAGCATCGCCCGAGCGGCCTGCGCCCGCCGGTTTTCCTCAGGAATCTTTTGCGAAACGGCGACCACCGTCTTGACCGCTTCCTCCCGCACCCGCTCTGCTTGCACCGCCAACAACAGATCCAGCAGCGCGGGCAATTCCTTTTCTTCCGCCAGCACGGCCAACCCTTTCATCGACTCGCAGGCGACCGATTCATCCGCCTCTCCCGCCCAAGTCAACAGCGCCGGGACCGCTTCACTCGCATGACGCGCAACCAGGATTTCAATCAACGCAATATGGACCTCTCCCGCGACCTCAGGATGCTCCACGCAAGCGATAATGGCCTCGTTGACGCCTTCGCCGCTTAAGACCCTGAGACTGCTGCCGGCCGCTTCCCTCATCTCACGAGCGCCCATTGCGCGCACCAGCAATTCGACGTCGGACGCCCCCCCCAGATTCCCCAGGGCCCGGATGGCCGCAACGCGAACGGCTTCATCGGGAGCGGCGACTTGCGCCACGGCCGCCGCGGCGGCCTTGTCTCCGCGAGCCGCCAGGGCATCCAACAACACAACGCGCCCGGCGGCGGGAATGGGAGCCAACGCTTCCGCAAAAGCCTGGGTGAGTTCCGGGCGCGGCAGCTCGGCGACCAGCTGACCGGCCGCTCGCTGCAAGTCCTCATGGTCGTCCTTCAGCAGAGCCAACACAATCGGCGCCGCCCCCTCTTTCTCCGCCCGAACCATGCCTCGATAAGCCGCAATTCGCGTGACGACAGGATAGCCCTCCTCGCTCAACTCGCGATAGATCGCCAAGGCCTCAGGCCCCTCGCCTTGGGTAAGCATCTGATCCGCGCAGACCAGGCGGGCATCCGCCAAGTCCTGCTCGAGCGAGGGAGTTACCTCCGCGCGGGCGAGTGCCTTGGCCGCGCGCACCCCTCCGATTCGGCCCAAGGCCCGGATAGCCGCCCGAGAAACAGCCTCCTGTTCGCTCTTCATAAGTCGGGTCAGCTCGCGCACCGCTCGCCGGTCGCCCCGTTGGCCGAGGGTATTGATCACCCCGATTTTGCGGTCACCGTGCACCTTGCGCAGCGCCGCCCGAAACACGGCATCCACTTTCGAACCCGCCGTCCGCTCCAAAGCGTAGCGAGCCATATGAGAAAGCCGGGCGTCGTCCAGCAACCGGGCCAACTCCCGCACCGACTTCGAGGTCCCCACTCGCCGCAGCATTCGGCACACGAACTGCTTGCAGGCAAAGGTCGCCTCGGGCGATTTGAGCGCTTTCAGCAATCGGCTTTCGATCGCCCGGCGCTGACGGGGCGAAGCCTTGCGGATTTCCTCTTCAATCGCGGACAGGGCCAGCCGGCTCTGCCCGAAATCATACTGAAAAATTTTTTGATAAGGATCCTCGGTTTCGTCATGACCGTGATTCGAGTGCGAATTCGACTCTTTGGTTTTTTGATCGAGGGGAGCCGCGTCCGCCTTCAGATCGCCCAGGGCAAACTGAATACCATCCAGGTAATGCTGAAGAACCGCTTCGTTCATAAACACTTCATCGTTGTGACCCAGAGAGCAGTAGAACACGCGCCCCTGGCCGAACGGACGAATCCAGGAAATCGCATAATCATTGTCTTCCCGATGCCTTCCCTCGACTTCCAGATTTCGTGGATTCGTCATGTCCAGACTGAGCAGTACACGCTGCGCGTCGCGGGAGTAAGGACTCTTCACCTGATAGATCTCGTCCCGAATCAAGAAGCCCTTGCCGCTAAACGCCTTGTTGAGCGGATGCGCCGGTTCGTCGATCTTGACCGCCCAAGTGCCGCCGGCTCCCCAGGGGTGACCGTCAAACAGGCCGCCCATCATTTCAGCCGCCTCCGGCCAGTTATAGAAATTGTCGGTTGCGGCGTGAGCGCCGATAATGCCTTTGCCCCCTTTGACAAACTCCATCAGGGCTTCGCGGTGTCTTGGATTTTCAAATTTCAACCGGGTGGTGTTATTGAAAAGCACCGCGTCGAACGCTTTGAGACTCTCCGGTTCAAACAGCGCCATGTCGTCGCCGATCACGGCTTCAAACGCCCCGGTCTTCTCGCCCATCTTTTCAAAGGCTGTGTTCGCCACCGGGATAACCGAGTGATAGTACCCCTCGCACCGGCAAAACACGAGCACTCGGCGCGGCTTCCGGGGCTTTGCGGTCGCCTGGGAGGGCAAGGCTTTTGTAATTCGCTCGACTTCATCCTTGGACAGGGAACGCGGTTGGCGCTCGGCCTGAGCGGCGCCCATGAGTGCGCTCAACAGAACAAACCCGGCAAGACTCAGAGAGAGATAATAGCGATGCTTTCTCATTTTACTCTGCCTCATTCCTCCATTTGCCGCTTCACCATCAAGCGGTGTTCTTTGCGCTCTCCGCCTCGACGAATCACAAACCCCACGGCTCCCGGTACGAATGGCCCAAAAGCGTGGTCGCTCCGGGATCGTCGAGGATTTCCTCCCGCTCGGGATTCCACTTGATCCGGCGGCCGGTGAGCATGGCGATCTGGCCGAGGTGCCCAATGCTGGCGGAGCGGTGCGCCGCTTCACAGGGCGCAATCGCCGGACGCCGGCTCTTGATGCAATCGACAAAGTTCTGCATATGATCCCGGCTCTTAGATAAACGAATCTCACCGGGACCGATGACCTCATCCAAGACACTCCGAGGCTCGGCGTCAATCTGCTGGCGGTTGACATATATCCAGCCGTCCTCCCCGTACCACTTCGTGCCGCTGGCCATCTTGCTGCCGACAATCAGCTGGAGTCCGCCCGCAAATTGGCAGGTGAATTCATAATCAGTCGGAGCATTCCACAGCCCCTCGCCGGGGAACTCACCCCAGCCCTCAACTGTGATGGGACCGGTATCTTCCAATCCCAAACCCCACAGCGCGATGTCCACATGGTGACCGACCCAATCCATCATTCGCCCGCCCCCGTAGTCGAGGTGCCATCGCCAGTTCTTGTGAACCCGGGGCGGACAATACGGCGCCCACGGCGCCGGTCCCAACCACCTCTCATAATCCAGCTCCGCAGGGGGCGAAACGGGCGCTTCCTGACCCTGCGTGCCCGTATAATCGCTGTATCCTCCCCCCAGGCCGACTTCCACTTTGGAGATTTTGCCGATCCGTCCATTGCGGATCAATTCACAAGCATGGTGAAAATCGGCTCTCGACCGCTGCCAACTGCCGGTCTGCCACACCCGGCCATAGCGCTTCACCGCCTCACACATTGCCCGCCCCTCCAGCAGGCTGTGCGACAGCGGTTTCTCGCCATGGATATCCAATCCCGCCCGCGCGGCGGCAATCGCCGGAATCGCGTGCCAGTGATCCGGCAACGCGATGCATACAGCGTCCAAATCGCCTCGGGCAAGCAACTCCCGAAAGTCCCGGTACGTCTTGCAATCCTGGTTTCCATATTGCTTGTCAACGAGCCGCTTGGCCTTCTCGAGGTGGGTGGTGTCCACGTCGCAGACGGCCACAAACTGCACTTCCCGCTTGCCCAGCAGGTTAAGCAGGTTAGCCGTTCCCTGCCAGCCGATGCCGATGGCGCCCATCACAATCCGCTCCCCCGGAGCGACCGCTCCATCCGCTCCCAAGGCCGAGGAGGGCACGATCGCGGGAACCGCCAGAGCTGCACCCGCAACGACACTCTTTTTGATGAAATCACGCCGGCTTAACGAGTCTTTCCCCGCCATTGGGCAAATTTCCGTAGGGATTTCTTTAGACACGAATCCATTTTGAAGAAATCGGCAAAATTATATCCACGATGAACACAGCAGCCATGGATCAGCTGCACCAACCCGAGGGAGTCCGGACAAAGATCCTACTCCTTCAACTGGGTAGGATACCAGCCAATTCACATACTACTGGAGAACGCCAAAAATGAAAAGACCTAAATCGGCTCCAATCGCAGCAAAGGAGTAAGGTCCGGCCTGCGTAACCCACGGACGGCGAGATCCAAAACGGCGGCGGCCCCCAAGCGCCGCAAGACCTCAGCCCCGCCGCAACTCAGCTGGATTCAGGCGGGGGCTCCTCCGGCGCGCGTTCTGGAGGATGGGTCTTTTCATAACTCAAGGGAATCACCAGAACAGCGCAGTTGGCTTTTCGGGCCACCTTCTCGGTCACACTGCCAAAAAAAACTTTGCCCAGCGTGCTTCGGCCCTGGCGGCCGATGATAATCAAGTCCACGTCTTTCTCTTCAGCGAACTCCAGAATCTTCAGGTAATCCCGGCCGATTCGCATCTCGATTTCCAGGTTGAGTCCCGGAGGCACACGGGGCAGATAAGACTCTGCGATTCTTGTATCGATATCATGCTTCGCTTTCGTATCAATATCCTCGACTTCGTACAAGTAGGTTTTCCAGAACTGCGCGTCCGGTTCAGGAATCACATGCAGCAAATAGAGCGTGCAGCCCGGCCGCCGCGTCGCGGAGTCAATCGCAAAATCGAAGGCAAAATCCGCATTCTCGGAGAAATCAGTGCAGAAGAGAATCCGCTTGAAAACGCTGCTCTCCGCCATGGAATCACCCATCGTTCCGCCTCCTTCCCGCCAGAACGCTCCCTCTGAAGATTCTTCGCTTACCCCGATCTGTCCTCAATTTGTCCCGAACCCGTCATTTCACCAACCCCGGAAGGAAAAGACACAAATTCGGAAAAGCCATCAGGATTACGGCGCCCAGAACCAGCGCCCCCAAGAAAGGCAGCGAGCCCTTAAAAACCGTTTGCAGGGGGATGTCGCGTTCGATCCCGCTGACCACGTAAGCATTGACTCCCACCGGCGGAGAAATCACCCCCATCTGGGTCACGACCACGATAATGACTCCGAACCAGATTGGATTGTACCCTAGGCCAATAACAACCGGATAGAAAATCGGAATGGTCAACAAAATCAGGGCCAGCGCGTCGACAAAACAACCGCTGATCAGGTAGAACAAAATCACAAATCCCATAATGACAAATCCGGGCAAAGGCAGGGCGGCCAACCAGGAGGCCAGCTCATAAGGAATCCGGGTCACCGCCAGAAAGTGGCCGAACATTACCGCGCCGGCCACAATGATCATCACCATACAGGAGGTCCGGATCGTCTCCTGAAGCGAACGAACCAGCACTCGAAAATTCATCTGCCTCTTGAACAAGGCTACGATCAGGCTTCCTCCCGCCCCAACGGCCGCCGCCTCGGTCGGCGTAAAAAAACCGAGAAACATCCCTCCCATGACCAGGATGAATAAAATCAGCGTTTCAGAGACTCCCCCCAGAGACAGAAATTTGACTTTCCAGGACGCCGACTCGCCCACCGGCCCCTGGGAAGGCCGCAGCCGGCAATTCAGATAGATCGTCAGGCAAAACAGGGTGGCGATCAAAAGCCCGGGAACAATTCCGGCAATAAACAACTTGCCGATCGATTGTTCGGTCATAATCGCATAGACAATGAAGACCACACTGGGGGGAATCAACATCCCCAGACTCCCGCCTGCGGCCACCGATCCGCTGGCCAATTCCATGTCATACTTGTACCGCCGCATCTCGGGTAACGCCACCGAGGCCATCGTGGCCGCCGTGGCCGGGCCGGAACCACAGATCGCCCCGAATCCGGTGCACGCCCCGACCGTCGCCATCGCCAGCCCCCCCGGCAAGGGACCCAGCCAATGGTAGGCCACGTTAAAAAGACGACGACTGATACCGGCATGAAAAGCGATCTGCCCCATAAACACAAACAGGGGAATCACCGTCAGGCTGTAGGACGAGAAAGTCTCGTAAAGATCCGTGGTTACCATACTCAACGCGGCGCCGGGGGAAACCACAATCGCAAAACCCACAAATCCCACCGTGGCCATGGCAAAGGCCACCGGCATGCTGCTTGTCAGCAGAATCAGCAACAGCACACAACCCACGATCCCCGCTTCAACCGGCGTCACGGCTTGATCATCTCCCTTCCCGGGTGCAAAAGATTGTGGAAGATGACCAAGGCCACGACCGCACAGGAAAACGCCATGACGTAAGGAATCCAGTAAATCGGAATCTCAAGCGTCGAAGTCACTTGACCGTTGTGTTTTAAGGAGATGCCGTAGCGCACCGCCTGCCAGGCAAAAGAACCAAAGAGCGCGATCCCCACCAGCCGGGCCAGCGTATCGACCATCACCCGCGCTCTTCGGGATAACTTCTGGAAAAAATACTCGATCGCCACGTGCCCCTTAATAGCCGTGGTGTAGGGCAAGGCGCACGTGATGGCGATCGCCCCGGCAATTTTGACAACGTCGAACGCCCCGATCAAGGGATGGCCGAAAACCCGCAAAAGAACGTCCAGGCAGGTAATCAGCATCATGGCCAGAATCCCCAGCCCGGCGGCGCCCGTCAACAAAACAACCAGCCACCGGAGGATCCTCTCCGGCAGCCATTTCGCTTTTGAAGCCAAAAGAGAAATTCGATTCATCACTCCGCCGATTGGGAATACTTCGCCAGCAAAGCCTGAATATCCTGCAGAAAGGCATCACCAGGCAATCCCTTTTCCTTGGCGCCGGCGACATAGGCCTCGAGAATCGGCTTGACTCCCTCTTTCCACCGCAGCTGTTCCGCGTCGGACAGGGGAATGATCTCCCGCCCCAGGCCTTCGACAAACTGCTTGCCTTCGGCGTCCGCCTGATCCCAGGCTTTGCCGTGCATATCAACCCATTCCCCGCTGACATCGGTAAATACTTTTTGAAGGTCTTCCGGGAGTTTATTCCAGGCTTCCAGATTCATCGTGACAAACATGGCGGTGGTATATCCGATAACCGAAGTATCGGTGATATATTCGATCACTTCGCCCTGTTTCCACCCCTTCAGCGTTTCAATGGGACAAAAAGTGGCTTCCACCACGCCCTTCTGCAAGGCCTCATACGTCTCCGGCTGGCTCATCCCAACCGGGGCCCCGCCCAAACTCTCGACGATCTTCGAGGACAGGCCGGTCGCCCGAACCTTCAGCCCGCTCACATCGTCCAGGCTGCGCACCGGTTTCTTCGTCGCAAGAATTCCAGGACCGTGCGCGTGAATATAAAGCACGTGCGTGTCGGCCACTTCTTTCGGTTGGTGCTTGAGCACCATCTCGGTGGCGATGCGCGTTGCCGTCATGCCATTGGGATAGCCCAAAGGCAGGTCCAATCCTTCGAGCAAGGGAAAGCGCCCTCGCGTGTAGGCAAAACAACTCATGCCCAGGTCGGAAATGCCGTTAACAACGCCTTCATAACACTGCGGCGCTTTGGTCAAAGTCCCTCCGGCATAGACCGTGATTTTTACCCGGCCTTGGGTCCGTTTCTCAATCTCCTCGGCCCAAGCCATGGCCGTCTTGCATTGAATATGCGACGGTGGGAAAAAAATGCTGTAAGAAAGATCGATCGCCTCTACCTTCTCGGCTTCTTTTTCCGGTGCTTTCGCCGGTTCTCTCGCCGGCTGTCCGCAACCGGTCAGAACCAAGGCAATCCCCCCAAGCAAAAACAGGATCCCTAACGTTTCAGCAAGTCTCTTTTTAATCATGTTCGCTCCTTTCGATAATTCAGACTGACCGCATCACTGCCCGCACTCGGAGAGTCCGGTATTCTAAACTCAAATCACCATAGCGTAAAAATGGAACCTGAAGGCCGCATTCGCATGATTTGAGTTAAACGAACTCTATCGTTTGCCCCCCGTCAGGCGCAAAAGTCACAATCTCATTGGATCAATCAAGCCAAGTCCTCTTAAACCAGAAGATTAGCGCTCCCCGCCAACCCTGTCAAATCTCTTCCACTCCGTGAGATCGGCTCCCAAGAAGGCAAGCACCTATTGATCGTAACTGGAATGATATTGAGATTTCTGTCGGGATCGATCGTCGGCATCTTGCGTTCTTTCGCCCTCGATTGATCCGCGATGCATTTCCTCTTATTCATATTCGGCAGTCCCCTTGCCCGGACAGGATTCGGTTATCACGTCAAGCGGAGAAAAGCATACCGACGCTTGCCCGGACAGGAACCAGGCGAGTTGCCTGGACCTTATTCTCCCAATAACTGCCCACCCAGCCGATGATGCAAATAATCAGAAACCATACGAAGATCCGCTTCGGATAAAAAGAAATGGCTTGTCTTGGCATAAAATATGCTGTCATGGCTTCCAAAAACACCATCCCCAGAAACCCTTCAAGCGGTCTGCAAGCGTCTGGATTGTACGCGGGGGGGATTGGATGATAAAGGACAAAACTTTCCAGAGATACTCTATCTCAAAAACCGGCCGCGATAGGGATCGAGGGCAATCGCCTGTCTCCGGCTCCGGGCCTCCTCGGCCGCAAAGGCAAGCAGGTGTCCTTCCACGGCGATGTCCAGCGACTCCTGAATGGAATTGAAATCCTTCTCGCGGTAACACCGAAGAAAATTGCGGATGACTCCGCCGTCCCCACCCGAGTGTCCGTCTGGGGAAACGGCCAAATGTTGAACCTCATTCTTTTCTTCCTCACCGGTCCCCGGCGTAAGGCGGGTGAGGGTGAACTTCGAGTGTTCCATGCGCCCCTGCAGCTCGCCCTCGGTGCCAATCACCCGAATCGTGCGCGAGCAGTGAAACGAATTCGCTCGTACGACAAAATCGACGGTGATTCCATTCGCATACTGCGCGCAGACTACCTGATGATCGGCCGTCGTGTTGTCACAGTGAAAGACACACCGGCCGTAGGGCCCGGTCTCGAGCGCTTTGCGGCGGCCTTCCCGGCTCGAATCGGTGGAAATGACACTGACCGGCCACTCGGTATTCTCACCCAGGTAAAGCGACGGCGCATAGTAAGGACACTCGGCTTCAACCGGACATCCGTCCAGACAACGCTGCGGCGCTCCGGCCGGCGCCTGTTCCTTCCGGAAGCAGTTCCGGCCGCCCAGGGAAACCACCACCTCGGCTTGGCCTGCCGCCAGCCAGCCGGCAAGGTCCATATCATGACAACACTTGGTCAGGATCAGGGGACCGGTGTCCTCTACGCGCCCCCAGTTTCCCCGAACAAAGCTGTGGGCAAAGTGCCAATAGCCCACATTCTCACGCATCGATATCGAAATCAGTCGCCCAATCGCCCCCCGGCGGAGCTTGCTTTGAATTCCCTGATAGAAAAGCGTATAGCGGAGCGGGTGACATACCTGAATCATTCGCCCGGCTTCCCGGCCCAACCGGGCGATCTCCACGCAGCCTTCCGGCGTATCGGCCATCGGCTTTTCAACAAAAAGATGATACCCCTGCTTCAGCGCCGGCCGGGCGACCGGCAGATGCATCGAATCCAGCGTCGCAATAAAACAAAGCGGGGCCATTTGAGGCTCGGCCAGTAGGGCCTCATAAGACTCGAAGCGCTTCTGTGGCGGAATCCCGTGGTCTTCCGCAAATCGCTCCCGCTTGCGCTCGTTGGGCTCCGCCACGGCGATAAACCTCAACTCCTCCGGATTTCGCAGGGCGAATCCCCCGAATGCGTCGCGCCCCCGCTGCCCCGCGCCAATCAACACGGCTTCGACCACAGACATTCGATCCTCCTGACCCGCACAAGTAAACGACCGGACGCCGGGGAGATCCCGCGTCGCCCGTCGATCGCATCCTCATCCATGAAAACCAGATTAAACGGTGTTCGCATTGCGGTGGGACATCACTCGTCAATACGGCTCAACTTCAGAGTCAACTTCGGCTTCCACGACTCGACCTGATTCACCGTAGTGATCTCCAGATGATACTGCTCGGGATACACACTCGCCACGTTAAAAATATGATCCGCCGGCAGGTTCGGCCGGACGGGGAATTGGGTCTTAATCGCCGCCTCAAGCGGTTCCTCGGTCTCAAACTTCCCTTCCAACTGGTACCGATTTCCCTTGATGACGATCGCTTGATCGCCCGGAGTATAGGTGATCGGAAAAACGCTGTGCAGGAGATATGTCACGTGGCTCCACTCGGAGCAGAAGATATCATCCTGAACCGTGAATTCATTCTCATTCTTGTATTCAATGGTTCGCAGATAGGTCCCCAACCAGCCGCCATAAACCAGGCGATTCGTAGCCGCGTCCCCCTCCATCACAACATGGTTCCCTTCCACCTCGAATCGGGTGATAATCCCGTCCGTATCCGGCCGATACGGCACCTGGCCGACGCCATTGACCAGAATCGTGTTGTGAGCGAGCGTCAGACGGGAATAATGCCGGTGATGGGGACTCAAATAGGAATCATAATAGCCGGCATCCCAGAGGAGTCGGTCTCCCCCGGCGGTAATGATGAAGGAATTCTGATCGGCATGGGAATGGTTGCACCTTCGGCCAAAAAACTTCCCACTATGCAGCGCCAGGATAACCTGCTCGTCCGCGTCAAAGGGGGCGTTGTTGCTGACCGCCCAACCGATGTCCCGAAAATGCACGGCAAAAGGAACCTCCGGCATAGGCTTGCTCGCCGATCGCCCCCGGTCCCCCCATAACAAACCGTAGTAGAGACGATTATCCGAAAGTTCCGCTTCAATTGAATCCACATACTTCCAGGCCAGCGGATCTTCATACTTGGAAGCCAGGCGCATCATCACCAGCTTGTCATAATCATTCGGAGGATTGTGCTTGACGTCCCCAAACGGCACGTAACCGCCGACCGGAGGATGAACATAGATTTTAAACATCGCCGTATTCTTCAACCAGGGATGCTCGTAAAGATCGATCCCGGCGGCTTCCTCCAAAGAGGAGCAGAACTGAAATACAAAAAACAGGTTGAAAGACCAGTATTCGAGCCCCTCATGCCAACCCCCGTCGATTCCTCCCCGGGGAAAATAGCAGCCGTAGAACATCTGGGTGACAAACGCCAGCCACTGTTCCGCCTGCGGCGCCTCGCCCATCAACGCCATCGCGCCCATCCCCAAGGCCGCCGTACAGAACCAGGGGTGATTGTTGTCCGGATCGTTCATCCAGCCCGCCGAGGTTTCCTTCGCCATAAAAGGATTCAAAAACCCGTACATGTCCCGACAACGGGCCTCGATGTTCCCGGCAAGTTTCTTCCTTTCAGATTCGGGAAGGTCCCGACCCAATTGGTTGTAAGCAATGGAAAAACTATGCAGAAGAGCATGGGCACTGTGGTCGTTTTCCCAAACACCGGTCGGCCCTACCGGGTCCCATTCCACCACCTTGTTGAGAATGGCTCGCGCATTGTCCAGATACTTCCGATCTTCGGTCAACCGGTAGGCGAGGGTCTGATGAAGCAGGTAATCTTCAATAACGAAACACGCAATTTCATTGTTTTTCCAGAGATCAAATTCCCACTTCTCCCCAAAGGCTTCCGGTTCCCGGAGATTCTGAAGAATTTCCGATAAGGGTTCATCCGCATGGTCGATAACTCGTTGTCGACACTTTCCTCGCTCCCCGGAAACCTTTCTTAACTCTTCCAGCTCCACTTCCGGAAGGATCATCGGCTTTCCCCGGTCAAATCGGATTCGATTAAGCGATGGGGAGAAGCCGTTTCCCTCGACGTCGATCTGGAAATACTTTTCACTCTGAGAGTCGAGTGGGGTTCCCGCTTTATCAAAAGCATCCAGATGAATTGTGTAGAATCCCTGCGGAAAAGGCTCCTCGGGCGTATAAAAATTATAAGAAGTCGTCCACTGATGGTTGCTATCGCCCGGGCCGGTCATCGTTACCCGGTAGGAGGCCGCTCCATCGACAGGCTGCCAATGAATGAAAGGAGGATTGGATAAGGCCTTGGCTTCCGGATAAATCACTTCAAGCGGGTCCACCCCGAATGCATCCCACGGCTTTTTCTCAAGCGCCCCCGGCGACGTTGCACAGAATAAAACTCCTAAGAATGTCGAAAAAAGAATCGTCCTTCGGATCACCATCGTTTTCATCCTTGCTTCAAAGAATCAGTCCCAACAAATCAGCAGGCCCGGTCCGGAACGGCCCTGAGTAAGTTCCGAGTAGGCTTCCTGAATTTGACCAAGCGAATATTTTTGAGAAATTAGAGGCTCGACCGCGAGGCGGCCCCGCGCGAGAAGCCGAAGGATTTCCGCCAGGTTCCGCCCTTCGGTCCAGCGAACATATTGCGGCGGGTAGTCGATTGCCTTTTTTTCATAATTCGGTTCGTAGCGACCGGGACCGGCCGCTCGGGAAATCGTGATTTCCGCCTCTTTTTGGAAAAACTCCTCGCGGGGAAGGTGAAGATCCAGGACGCCCAAAACGACGATTCTTCCTCCGGGCCGGATCAAGCGGATCGCCTGTTCCATCGGCTCGGAGGACTCCGTGCTCATGCAAAGGAAGACCGCATCGGCGCCCCGGCCGTCACTTGCTTCTCGAATCGCCAAATCGACTTCGCTCGGCGTGACACAGCGGAAATCGCCGCCGCCGAGGCAACCCTCGAGAAGCTTCAATCGCCCTTCGGCGCAGTCGGACGCCACGATCCGACAGCCGGCCAACGAGGCCAGCTGAGCGGCGAGATTGCCAATCAGCCCCACCCCGGCAATCCAGCAGACGTCACCCAAACCGACACGCCCTTGCCGAAATCCGTGCAGCGCAATGGCGCCGATTCCCAGAAATGCTCCGCGCTCGCTGGAAACCGAGTCCGGGAGTGGAAAAACAAGCGGTTTCGGAACTACGACATATTCACTGTGGGAAACCCAGGGACCCCCATAATAAGCCACCCGCTGTCCTTTTGAAAAATCTCGAACGCTCTCCCCCCGAGCCTCCTCGACCACGCCCGCCCCGGCATACCCCAGCTGGATGCCTGTGCGGATGATTTCGTCGACCGGCTTTCCTTTGGCCGCCTGGATCAATCCCCGCTCGGTCCCACTGCTGACCAGGCTGTGCGTCATCCGGCATAAAACAGCATTCTCGAACAGTTCCGGGGATGGAACTTCCACAAGGTCAACGGCGCCTTTGCCGTCTGGGAGAATTCTTTTCATGCTCAAGCTCCCGCTTCGCTTTCCTCTGTCTAATCCTCAAACCGCAGTGGCTTCAGTGAGGAACCCATCCCTCCGCGTCTCCCGTATTCTCTATTGAAGCCACTCATCGAGGTGCTCCTGCACAAACGCATCATCCGGCAACCAGGAATAAGACTGGATCACCCGGTCCAACTCCTTGCCCTGCCCCGGAGAAAGCCGAAGCGCCGGATTCAGGCAGTGGCTGTATTCCAAGAGTCCCTGGCGGCGTAAAACCTCATGCACTCCCGGGATGCACCCGGCAAAGTGGTTCGCCGCGTCAAACAGCACCGCATTGGCATCGGTAAGATCCGCGTTCTTCGTCAACATTTCAAAGGGAATCCCGTCGCCGGCCTCCACCAGCCGGTGAATCTCTTCCAAAAGAATAACGGCAGTGCGGGTCCATACACTCCATTGCCCCAGCAGGCCGCCATGAATCCGAATCGTTTTCTCTCCATCGTCCGTCTTGAATCGATAGAGAGTCAGCAAGTCAATAATGATGTTGTCATCGTTCCCGGTGTAAAGGGTGATCTCCCGCTCGCGTCCCGCAGATGCGATCGCGCGAACGACGTCGATGGTCTGATACCGGCTGAACGGCGCAATCTTGATCCCCACCACGTTTTCAATCTCGACAAACCTTCGCCAAAAGGAATAAGGCAGATAGGTGCCTCCCACCGCCGGTTGAAGATAAAAACCGAGCAGGGCGATTTCCCGGCCGACTGATTTGCAGTGCTCGATCAGTTCATCTTCGGTCGCTTCTTGAAACGCCCCCAAACTCAAGAGTCCAAGATCGTAACCCAGGGAAGACGCCAACCGCGCCTCGGCAATCGCCTGCCGGGTTTTTCCGCAGATTCCCGCGATTTTGACAACCGGTTTCCGAGTCTTCCCGCTCACTTCCTCGATGGCATCCCGAGCCAACTCCAACAAGGGAGGCAACAAATCAACGCCCGCATCCCGAATTTCGAACTGGGTCGTATGAACGCCGACCGCGATCCCGCCCGCCCCGGCAGCGCCGTAATACCGGATCAAGGCCCGTTGTCGGCGCTCGTCCAACTTTCGATTTCGATCCAACGCCAAAGGCAAGGCGGGAATGACGACTCCCTTTCGAAAACAATCGAGGACCTCTCTCGATGGCATGATCGGATTCATCTTGCTTTACTCCGGCAATCAATTCGCGTCAGTCTAGAAACTGTCCGTCAGTGACTTGAAAATGCGTCGGCTTGCCCAACTGGCGCCCTCCGCTTTTGATCCATTCGGCCACCCACGGCACGATCGTATCGGGATGAACGCGGGGAGGACCCAAAAGACGAATCGATTCCGCGGCGTTGGCCAAATAGGCCTTGCCGGCGTCTTCTCCCCGATAGCAGACCGGTTTGCCAAAGAGCTTCCCGAATCGTTCGGCCAGCCCGGTCACTGACAGAATCTCTCCCCCGGTGATGTTCAAGGCGGCGGCGGGGCAAGCGACGTGCCCCAGGCAAAGCAACGCCCGATTTACCGTATCGCCTTGCCAGAGGACGTTCACCGCGGCCACCGAGCGCTCGACCGGTTGTCCATTATAGACTTTTTGAGCGATATCCACCAGAACTCCATAGCGAAGCTCGACCGAGTAATTTAAGCGAAAAAGAAGCACCCGCAACGTTCCCCGCTCGGCATAATACTCAAAGATTCGCTCTCGCCCCAGACAGGAATTCGCATATTCGCCCACCGGCATCGGCCGGTCGGTTTCGACGCTGCCCCCGCCTTCCGGCGAGACCAGGGCATAGACGCATCCGGTGGAGAAGGCGACGAGACTGGAATCCTGAAAAGTCCGAGCCACGTTTTCCGCCGCCACGACGTTAATCATCCAGGTCAGGAACTCCGAGCCCACTTCCCCGAATTTCCGCCCCGCCAGGTAAAGGATATTTCGAACGCGCGGCAATCGATCCACCGCTTTCGGATCCAAAAGATCGCAGGCAATCGTCTCGACGCCAAGCGCCTGGATCCTCTGCCGCACTTCCTCTTGCGGAAAGAGATCGACGCCATAGACGCGCTTCCGCACTCCCGCTTCGCGGCAGGCGTTGAGCGCGGTCCGGGCCAGTGAAGGACCGACTTTCCCCCCCACCCCGACGATCATCACGTCCCCCTCCAACCGTTTCATCAAATCCACGGTCGCAGGGTAAGGAACCACTAAATAAGCGTCCAGCTCTTCTTCACCGCGAAACGCCTTCGGGACTTCGAGCACCATCCCTTCCTTCCTTTCGTTTCTTCCGGCGATAGGCAATCGTCAGCATGGCTCCGCCAAATCCAATAACACAAAGCGACACGAAAAGAATCTGCAACCGCCCTTCAACAGGATTCGGCAACAACGCCAAAAGCGAGATAAATACACCGATGGACAACGAAACAAAGCCAACAATGCGAAGCTGACTCTCATCATTGGCCTGTCCAACTTCCTTTTCAAAATCGACCGGCGTGTGCATTTTCCGATAAAACGCTTCCACCTTCTCCTGATAAGTCGTGCTGGAAGCCCTCCAAAACGGAAGCGTCAGTAAAAAGGACAGCGTGCCCGCAGCGACAATCGAGAAAACGCTGGCTTGATAACTCCACTCTCCCCGCCACCCCAGGAAGGAGACGCCAAAGGCGCAGCAAATCGAAATTACCCCGGACCACACCGGCGCCTTCCGGATAAAGAGGACCAGAAACATCGGCACGATCATCGGCGTGCCCAGCAGGCTGCCGAACTTCATCATGTAATCGAAGAGCCCCTGCCCTTCCCTCAAGGAAAGATAAAGCGCCGCGCCGATAATCAGCAGGCCGGTTCCCAGGCTCGCCAATTGCCCCACCAGGAACATTTCCCGATGGGACGCCTTCGGACGAACAAACGGCTTGTAGATATCCTGCGTCAGGATCGCGGCAAATTGGTTCAACTGCGAATCCAGGGAACTCATCGTCGCGGAAAACATCGCCACGACAATTAAGCCCGCCAGCCCTTTGGGCAAAAGCAGCAGCGAAATCACTGCGTACGAGGCCTCCGCGGGATTTTTGATCCCCTGCGCTTTCAACGCTTCCACCGATTCGCTGAACTGCAGCTTCGCGACAATCGGGGGCAAGAACCAAAGCAACGATCCCAGCAACATCAACCCCGCGGCCAATCCCGCCGCCTTTCGGGCTTCCCGGCCGTCCTTGCAGGAGAAATACTTCAACGCCGATCCCAGAGAATTATAACTCAGGATCACAAAAACAAACATCGCAGCGATCCATCCCGAGGTAAACTGAGAATCCGGCCGCGAATCCACAAAACTCAACAGATCGGGAAGATTCTGCCGCTCGATCTCCACCAACAGCCCGTCGAATCCCCCAATGGACTTCAAACTCAGAAAACAAACGAGAACCGCCAGCGGCATGAGAATCAATGCCTGTAAAAAATCGGTCGCCATCACACTCCAGCTGCCGCCGATGGTGGAATAGACCAAGACCACCAAGCCCAAAACGAAAATCACCGCCTGGATATTGAAACCGAACACGGCCGAGGCGAAAACCGCCACACCCCAGAGTGTCAAGCCGGCCATAAAAATGCCCGGCACCACGCCCAGCCAGACGTAGAGCTGCTGGGTTGAAGTGTTGAATCGCTCTCGAATCACTTCGGGAAAGGTGATCGCCCGCATTTGTCGAAACAACGGGGCCGTCCAGACGCAATTGATCAGGTAGCCCAGCGCATTGGCGATAAAGATCACCGCAACACTGATCCCCGAAAGGTAGGCCACGCCCGCCGCCCCGGTAAACGTCCAGGCGCTGAACGAAAACATGAAAATGCTCGCGCCGACCAACCACCACGTCCCCCGGCAACCACTGCGAAAATAATCCGCAAAATTGTGGATGAACTTGCGGAACGCCACTCCCGTGATCAGCATAAAAGCCAGGTAGGCGACAATGACAACATATTCAATCAAGTTCGCTTTGACCATAGTATTCGAGCGAGATTGTTATCATTAATTTTTCGTGATTTCCAGAAGTATTTTGGGCGGGCGAATCGTCAGCGGAACAATACTGCCCAAATATCCTGTTGATCGCCCGATTATTTGGACTTAGATATGTTATTCGTTCTAAAAAACGGACAATATCTAAAAAATATGTTCCAGATTTGATAATCTTAAAAAATTCGTATTTTGAAACGAATGGACGGCGAAAACCGATTTTCTGCATTTTCCAGTTGCCTCGACCGGCCGGCTGTGATATTTGCGAATCTGCGGGTCTCGATAGGATTCCGCAGCCGGAACCTTTCGCCCCACGTTAACAGGCTGGAGATCCCAACTTCGTCAAGAAAGCGACAAAGCCCGCTTGGCGGCTGTGTTCGCCGATGGGCAAAGGCCCTCGGCCGGAGCGCCCCCTACGGAACGCGAACCACCTGGAAAAAGGAATCGCCTGAACATGAAAACACCCAACCTGAAAAAATGGGTCGAAGAAATCGAACTTTACGCCCAACTCAAATCGGAGTTTGGGACAAAGGGGATTTCATCGACGCTGATCCCGGCCGAGAAGGCGCTTCGTTCAACCCTGTCCCGGTTGAAGAAACTCCCCATTGATCCAAAGCAGGCAAGGCTTGAACCGAACGACCTTCGGAAGATTCGCCTTCTACGCCCTCCCGGCCCGAGGCGACTCCGGGAAAAATGGAACCCGGAAGTCTACAGCGATCGCCTGGAAGGCGCGCTTTTGGGAAGAATGGCCGGATGCACCCTCGGGGTGCCGGTCGAATCCTGGCCCATTGAGAAAATGAAGGCACTGGCGGAAGAAAACGGGGACTCGTTTCCACCAACCGATTATTGGAGCGCGGTCCCCGAGCCGGCCGCCGTTCGCAACGGCGTGAGCCGGAATGATGCTTACACCCGGTCCAAACTCGATGGCGTGCCCGTGGACGACGATATCGCCTATACACTGCTCGGCCTGCTCATTGCAGAACAATATGGACATCAATTTTCGACCGAACAGGTCGGCAAGGCCTGGATTCACTATTTACCGGTCGCCTGCACCGCCGAACACGTCGCGTTGGAAAACCTGAAGCAGGGCGTCCCGGCGTCCAAGGCCGGCGCCCGGAACAATCCCTATTGCCAATGGATCGGAGCCGCGATTCGAGCCGATCCTTGGGGATACATCGCTCCCGGATGGCCCGAGTATGCCGCCGACATGGCCTACAGGGATGCCTCGATCAGTCATCGCAGACAGGGGATTTACGGCGAGATGTTCTTCGCCGCCGCCATCGCCGCGGCATTTACCGTCAATGACCCGGTGGAAGCGCTGCAAATCGGACTGACCGAAATTCCCCGAGATTGCGCCTTGGCCAAAGCCATTCGATGGGCGCTCGAGACGGCGCCGAAAATCAAGAACTATCGGCAGGCTCGGGCGGCGGTGGATGAACGATTCGAAGGAATGCATCCTGTTCATACGGTCAACAACGCCTGCCTTACGATTTGGGGCGTCACCATCGGCAAAACCGATTTTACAAAGGTGATCGGCGAGACCGTCGCCATGGGAATGGATAACGACTGCACGGCGGCAACCGCGGGCAGCATCGTGGGGGCTGTCATTGGAAAGAAGCATATTCCCCCCCAATGGCACGAAGGATTTAACAACACGGTTCACTCTTACTTGAACGGCAGAAGAAGGTTTTCAATTCAAGGCCTGGTCCAACGGTTTACCCGTCAGGCCAAAGAAGTTTGGAATCAGTGATAACTCTTTTGGCCCTTTTCCACTTTGAAGAGATATTGAAAGATTTTCCAATAACTTCAGGAGCGCTTTGGATGCGAATTTCTCAAATCGTCTTAGGAACACTTCTCGGCATTTCAGTCGGCTGGGTCGGGAAAATCCCCCAAGCGGCAACGAAAAACCGAGAGCATTTATATATCCACACGGACGGCCCACGCCTTGTCTCAAACAACGAGCTCCCAGCCCGAGATCTTGAAGAACGGATTCTGAGACTTGAACAGCTGGATCTGACTCATATGCTTCAAGGTTGGGGCGATCCCGGAGTCAAAAAGACCATCCTGGACAAACCGCTGACGATTAACGGCAAAGTCTTCACCCACGGCGTGGGGACCCATGCGGTCAGCCGGTTCTCGATCGATCTTAAAGGCGTCGCTCTCGCCTTTCGCGCGCAAGTGGGGGTGGATGACGAGGAAGCGCTCGGCAGGGACGGCAAGGGAAGCGTCTGTTTTAACGTCTATGTCGACGAGAAAAAAATTTATAGCAGCGGAGTCATGAAGTTAGGCGACGCTCCTCGGCTCGTCGAGGTGGATTTGAAAGGAGCCCGGCGACTGGACCTGGAGGTCCTGGATGGGGGCGATACGGTCGATTACGATCACGCGGATTGGGCCGATGCCTTCCTTCGGTTGGATTCCAAGACCGGGACCCTGCCTGAGTCGATGGCTCGAAAACGCATTCCCGCGGAAATCCTCTCCCCTCCCCAACCGGATCGGCCTCGGATTAACGCGCCCGGAGTCCTGGGAGCCGGGCCGAATCGCGAGTTTCAATACTATATTCCCATTGTCGGCAAGCGTCCCATGAAAATCCGAGTCCAAGGCCTTCCCCAAGGAATCGCACTGGATCGGAAAACGGGCATCCTGCGCGGCGTGACGGGCGGTCCCGGCGATTACTCGATTGAAATTGAAGCAGAAAACCAACTGGGCAAAGACAGTAAAGAGATCCTTCTCAAGATCGGATCGGGCCTGGCCCTCACCCCTCCCCTGGGATGGAACAGTTGGAACTGCTGGGCAAAGAGCGTGAATGAATCTCATATTCGAGCCGCCGCGGAGGCTTTCGTTGAAACCGGCCTGATCGACCACGGTTGGACTTATGTTTGCATTGACGACACTTGGGAGGGGTCCCGCGATCCGGAAACCCTGCGATTGACTTCGAATGAAAAATTCCCCAACATGAAGGCGTTGGGGGATTTCATCCATTCCAAGGGACTCAAGTTTGGACTCTATACCGACGTCGGGTACATGACTTGTCAGCAATACGAAGGAAGCCGGGGGTATGAGTTCCTGGACGCCGATACCTTTGCCCGGTGGGGCGTGGATTATGTGAAGGCCGACTGGTGTTACGCCCATGGAATGCGGGCGGAAGCGTCTTACAAGACCCTGGGATTGGCCATTCAGGCAACGGGACGAGACATGGTCTACAGTGTTTGTACCGCAGGCTATTCCACGCCCTGGCAGTGGGGAGAGAAAGTGGGAGGCCATCTTTGGAGAACCGGGGGCGATATCCGGGACAATTGGCACTCGGTTTACACCCGGATTTCAGAGGAGCATTATCGCTTGCATGACTCTGCGGGGCCGGGCCATTGGAACGACCCGGACATGCTGGTCGTCGGCCGAGTCGGTTGGGGACCGACCCTTCGGGACTCCGAGCTGACTGCGAATCAACAATACAGTCATATCAGCCTGTGGTGCCTGCTTGCCGCACCGATGATTCTCGGGTGCGATCTTGCTCAAATCGATCCGTTCACGCTCAACCTGTTGACCAATGATGAAGTGCTGGCCGTGAACCAGGACGAGATGGGAAATCAGGCCCAGCGCCTGATTCAAACAAAGGACCGCTGGGAAGTCTGGAGCAAAGATCTTGCCGATGGGTCCAAAGCCGTCGGCGTATTCAATCTCGCTCCAACCGAACGGGATGAAACCGCTCTTCGGGAGTACACTCTCGACTGGAACTCCATCGGTCTTTCAGGTCCGCAATCGGTTCGCGACCTGTGGCGGCAGAAGGATTTGGGGGTTATCGAAGATTCCTGTACAGTCAATCTTCCCGAATTCAGTGTGTGTCTCATGAAGATTGTTCCCGTGAAAAAGTAACGACGCGGAAAGAAGAGAACTTGACTATGGCTTTATCAATCGCTTCTCGAACACCGAGAAGTGTCAGGAGATGATCCCATGCGTGTTTTCGCTTACCTATCCATCGCCATAATGACTTTCCTGCCCATCCTTGCAAATGCCGAGACAAAAACCCAGGACAGCGTTCGAAAGGAAGTCGCCACGATGAATGAATCACTGGAAGGAAATGCCGGCTCGACGGCCGCAACTGCCCGCCCCGAGCATCCTTTCCCTCAGGCCCAGCGCTCGCAATGGCTCAATCTCAACGGCTTCTGGGAGTTTGCGGAAACCAATCATGACGAAGCAGACCGCTTCCTCTCGGAGAAGCCCTTTCCGGAGAAAATCCGGGTTCCCTTTTGCCGAGAAAGCAGCCTGTCGGGCATTCACCGCAAAGAGCTGGTCAAAAACGTCTGGTATCGAAGACAATTCGATCTCCCTCAGGACTGGAATTCGCAAAGGATCTTGCTGCACATTGGAGCGTGTGACTGGAAAACGCGCGTTTGGGTTAATGGAGTGTTCGTTGGACAGCACACCGGGGGAAGTTGCTCCTTCTCGTTCGATATCACTTCCGCTGTCCAGGAAGGCAAGAACACCCTGACCATTCACGCGTTTGACGACACCTCCAGCGGACTTCAAGCCCTGGGCAAGCAGGCTCCCGATGGTGTCAGCCGGGGGTGTCTCTATACGCCGACGACCGGCATTTGGCAGACGGTCTGGTTGGAAGGCGTGGGGGGCAGCTACGTCAAGCGCTACCATGTCGATCACGAGCCCGAGGGCAAGACAATTTCCCTCGAGGTCGAAATCGACGGTCCGGTGAAAGGACTCACCCTTCATGCCACCGCCTCCGCTCAGGGAAAGAAAGCAGGCGCGGCAAGAGTTCCTCTGAAAAGAAATCGGGCGCGATTCTCCCTAAGACTGAAAGATATCCATCTTTGGTCCCCTTCGGATCCATTCCTCTACGACCTACATTTGTCCCTGAAAAAGGGGAGGGACAAGGTTGACGAAGTCCAGGGCTATTTCGGTTTACGGACCATTCGAATCGAGGGATCAGCGATATTCATCAATGAGGAACCGGTCTTTCAACGCCTGATCCTCGATCAGGGGTTTTATCCGGATGGGATTTGGACCGCTCCAAGCGACGAGGCCCTGCAAAAAGACATTCAATTGTCCAAAGACTGCGGCTTTAACGGCGCCCGGCTCCATCAAAAGGTTTTTGAGCCTCGCTTTCATTATTGGGCGGACCGGATGGGGTATCTGACCTGGGGGGAATTTCCCAATTGGGGTCTTAATTATCTGGATCCTGAAATCAACCAACCGGTGATTGAGGAATGGCTGGAGATCCTGGAGCGGGATCGCGCCCATCCCTCCATCATCGGATGGTGCCCCTTCAATGAAACCCCGCAATCCGCGGCCGGTCTTCAACAGGTGATATTTTTTCTCACTTGCTCGATCGATCCCTCCCGGCCTGCGCTGGAAACCAGCGGATGGACCCATACCGTCCCGGACCCGCTTCTTCTGGATGCTCACAACTACGATCAAAACCCGGCTAAGTTCCAACGCCTCATTCGGTTAGCTCACAGCCGAGCGACGTCAAAGGGAAAATCGAATATGGAAGCGGAAGATTCAGGCAAGATCCCCTTCTTCGTCAGCGAATACGGCGGAACGGGATGGGACATATCCTCGGATTCCTGGGGCTATGGCAACACGCCGAAGTCAATCGAGGAATTCTATCGTCGCTTTCAAGGACTTACCGATGTCTTACTTGACGACTCCCGAATGTTTGGCCTTTGTTATACCCAACTAACCAACGTTGAACAGGAACAGAACGGACTCTACCTCTATGATCGCGGCTTGAAGTTCGAGGCGACCCGCCTTCATGCCATCATGAGTCGAAAGGCGGCTTGCGAAAATACAGGCGATTTGATTAAACCCCGGATCGAGACCCATGCACGCCGGGGCCTCTACTACGCCCATCGTCTCAAGACGTTTTCCGAGGAAAAGGCGGACGCCCCAAAAGGCGGCGGGGTCTTTATCGGGGATTCCATCATCCAGGGACTGCCGATCCGCGAGGCTTTTGAAGGCCGCCCCGCCATGAACTTCGGAATCGCCGGAGATCGCATCGCGGGACTCGCCAACCGCCTGGAGGTTTGTGTCGAGGACCTGGAGCCCAAGCGGGTCTATTTGATGATCGGGATGAACGATCTTCTGTGGTCCTCTTC
>Ga0272444_10000775_pt1 | contig 32435 bp, 26 predicted proteins | sample SSMForm13_FD_201033 | JGI IMG/M metagenome (GOLD analysis project Ga0272444, IMG submission 201033) | Marine sediment archaeal communities from Little Sippewissett salt marsh, Falmouth, MA, United States - SSM-Form-13 | ecosystem: Environmental > Aquatic > Marine > Wetlands > Sediment ...
CTTCTGCCAGCTTCATTCCCAGATCCAGGGCCTTTCGATTCATCTCCAGAAAACTGGAAGGAATCCGGTCTTTCAAAACTTTCATGATGGATTCGGCTTTGACAAGATCTGTCATGCGGATTACCACGCCAAGCATGCAGATATTAAACACAATGGGGTTGCCGATTTCTTCCATCACTGTTCGATAAATGGGAAGCTCTTTCTGCTGTGCATCAACTTTCCTCTGAATCTTGACATAACGGGTATCCGTAATTAAAAGTCCGCCGGGACGTATGATGGGATAAAATTTACTATAGGCTTCCTGGGTGAGGCAGACCAGAACATTGGGCTGGATCACCTTGGGATAATGGATTTCAGAATCGGAAATGATAACATCGGATCTTGTGGCCCCTCCCCGGGCTGCCGGCCCATAGACCTGCGACTGAACCGCATTCAGGTTTTCATAAAGCACGGCCGCCTCAGCCAGTATGATGGCAGCGGTAATAACCCCCTGCCCGCCTGAGCCTGAAAATACCAACCTGCATTTTTCCATAATGACCTCTCTTATCCCATAAAAACCCAAAACCCGCGTCAGTTGTTATCGAAAATGGCTATTGCATAATTTAACGTCTCGGAATTTCTACAAGTTCTTGAAAATACAGGTTTATTAATGGCAACCTGTTTATTTCATCAGAATGGAAGAATGGAATGCTGGAATATTGGGGATAAAGGCGAAAGAAAAACATTATAATTGTAAAAAACTCCTTCAAACCCATCATTCCATTACTCCATTATTCCACTATTCCAATTGGGGCCAGTCCCTAAGTTCGATAAAATGTATTTGAATCGGCATAAATTATTAAACGCTTCCTTTCATGGCCCTTTCGATGATTTTGTCATACTCCTTACAGTATTCCGGCATCTCTTTTTCTACAAAAACACCCCGTTCAATAAGGTCGGGATTTTCCTTTTTGGCCGTGGATCCCACCGGTGTGGTATTATTTTTGTAATATTCCATCATATCAGCCGCAGTTCCTTTTCGGTTTTTTCTTCCAAAATAGGTGGGACACTGGGATAATACTTCCACCACTGAAAATCCCTCGTGCAAAATAGCCTGTTTTAATATCTTGGTCAGCTGCTGAACATGATAGGTGGTGCTTCGGGCCACAAAAGAAGCGCCTGCGGCCGTTGCCAGCTCTACAGTATCAAAAGAGTTATCTATATTTGTATAGGGCGCCGTGGTGGCCAGGGTTCCATATCCCGACAACGGAGAATACTGCCCGCCGGTCATGCCGTAAATGCGATTATTCATGACAATGGCGGTCATATCAATATTTCGCCGGGCCGAGTGAATAAAGTGATTTCCGCCAATGGCCAGTGCATCGCCGTCGCCCATGGGAACGATCAGGTTCAGCTCCGGACGGCTCATTTTAACGCCGGTGGCAAACGCCAGGGCACGGCCGTGAAGGGTATGCAGAGTGTGAAAATCAACATATCCCGAAATCCGGGACGAACATCCGATACCTGAAACCACGACAATTTCATTCTTGCTCATTCCCAGTTTTTCTATGGCTCTTAAAAGACTGTTCAGCACGATTCCGTGTCCGCACCCCGGACACCATATATGCGGAAAAAACCTTTCTCTGATATACCCCTTTATTGCCATGAATTACACTCCTTTTCCCTGGATAACCCGCAGGATATCCCTGATATCCTTAGGGGTTATGAAAACGCCGTCAATACGATTTGCCATAAACACCCTATCGGGGCGTTCCACGGCCCGTTTCACTTCTCGCAGAATCTGTCCCATGTTCATCTCAACAACCACGATATGTTTTGCATTTACACATTTCTCATTAACAATATCATGGGGAAACGGCCACAGGGTCTGAAGTTCCAGAAGACCGAGTTTTTCCCCCCTGGGTCTGAGGTATTCCACCACATGCCGTGCCGAACGGGCCGATGATCCGTAAGAGATCAGAATGCATTTGGCATCTTTTAGGTAATACTCTTTGAAGCGCGCAATTTGATTCACATTGTTCCGGATCTTATCCACTAAATGGCGAATAAGATCATGGACCACCTGGGGATTATCCGACGGGAATCCCCACATGTCATGAAACAAACCGGTCACATTATATCGGTGATGGCCGCCGAAATCAGACATGGGAAGACGGCCGTCTTCCCTTGGCAGATAGGGATGATAGTTCACGCCTTCTCTTACGGAGGTCCTGAGTCTTTCCACCAGCGGCAATTCACCTTGTTCGGGCAGCACAAGCCGTTCCCGTGTGTGTCCCACTACTTCATCATACAACAGGATAACGGGAGTTCTGTAAGTTTCCGAAATATTGAAAGCATCCACGGTGGTCTGAAACACATCCTGGTGGTTGGATGCGGTAATCGTAACAATGGCATGGTCCCCGTGGGTTCCCCAGCGGGCCTGGTACACATCCCCCTGGCTCACGTGGGTGGGGATGCCGGTTGAAGGTCCGCCCCGCTGCACATTAACAACAACACAAGGAATTTCCGTCATGATCGCATATCCCAGGGCCTCCTGCATAAGGGAAAAGCCGGGGCCGCTGGTGGCGGTCATCACCTTGCTTCCGGTAAGGGAAGCCCCGATAATAGCGCCCATGGAAGCAATTTCGTCTTCCATCTGAATAAACTTACCCCCTTTTTGGGGCAAACGGTAGGACAGGAGTTCGGCAATTTCGGTGGAAGGGGTTATGGGATACCCTGCAAAAAAATTGAGGCCTGCATACAGGGCACCTTCCACACATGCTTCATTACCTTGAACAAATTTTATGTTCTTGTTTTTCATAATAAACCCTATTCCGTTTCTATTTCGATGGCAAGATCCGGACAACGAAGTTCGCACATTTTGCAGCAAATACAATCCTCCCGACGCGCGGCAACTACCTTGTCCTCTTCATCAAGTTCCAGTACATTTTTCGGGCAAAAATGGACGCATATGCCGCATCCCTTGCACCATTCCCGGTTTATTACATGCGCTTTTAGCTTAGGTTTTGCCATGCATATTCCCTCTCATCTTTTCCAACGCTTTATATTTTACATTCTTTAATTGGTTAGTTGCTACACTTCTAAATGTCAAGCAAACATAGGAATCTATATCTCACCCATACTTAAGCCGAACAGGGTATGAATCAAGATTGTTGTTTGTCAAGATTGCCACGGCTGTTTGGTTTCAGGTTTCAGGTTTCAGGTTTCAGCTCTTCAGGTTTTTCGACCCTGACACCTGAAACCTGAAACCTGTCATCTAAAAAAGGGCTTCGGAGCCACGGTTTGTCGATAGACAACAATCAGCGTTTACCAACGCTTTTGATTTACACCCTGCCGGACGCTTAATCAACACTCCGGCATTTGGTATTGCGGCTATGGATCCGCTGGATTGTTTCACATGCATTTTTGCCCGATCCATGGAAATTTTCTCAACCCCCATGGTTTCACAGACAGAATCACTCAATTTTGTTACCAGTAAAATTTTGATCCGCCGTAATTTTGACATCATGGAAAGTGCGGTGCCGCCGTTTCCTTCATAATTTTCCGACAGCTTATTGAAGGCCCTCCCCCAATCGCCCATGTCAAACCAGGGCAAAAAAGTTTTTGACCCCACACCGTCAAAACATTCTGCCAGAACAATCAATCGGCCGCCGTCACGTACAAATTTGGCGGCATTGTCTATGGTCTTATGGCTTTGAATAAAGTTGATATCTTTTGGATATCCGCCGCAGGATGCGATGACCAGGTCATATTCCCGGGCACCAACCATCTCACAATTTTTTCCATGCCGGGCACAGGCCCTTCGAAAATGATCGGTTCCAACGCCCGGCAATAAATCGCAAACATTCCCCATACTATCAAGAATTCCATGAATGGCCAAATCGGCAGGAAGAAACGTTTCATATTCTGCTAAATCCTCTGCCAAGGGATTTTTGTCCAATACTCCGGAGTGACACAAAGGAGAAAGCATCTGACGTTCTTGATCCAAAAATAGCCCGTGGTTGTGATAAATGGCTTCTCTGTGACCCAACCCCGGGAAAATCAACTTTCGCCCGCCGCCGTATCCCGCAAAATAATGGTGTGAAATGGCGCCGAAAGTAATAAGGAAATCGGCTTCAAGAATGTCGCGCCGAATAAGCACCGGGGTGGCTCGCGAGGTCTTTCCCAGAGTTACAAAACAATTATTATCCAGACAATCGTGATGGATAAACCGAAGTTTCTTATAGGGATCGCCGTAGGCTGTGAAACACTCTTTTTCTGTCTGGCGACGGTGAGTGCCGTAGGCGATAAACACGGTAATGCCATTCCATAATGCCCCGAAGTCTTTCAGCGTATCGAGAAGCACCGGCAAGAATTCCGGATACCCGCACAGCCGGGTTTTATCTGCAAGTACCAAGGCAACCGTTGTAAAATGCGGATCCAACCGTTCCAGCGCACGTCGAATCCTTGAAGCGAATTCAGATGCGGTTATTCTTGTTTCCGGCTCATTGACCCACAAAATTTCCGCCTGATCCGGAAGGACAAAGGGAATTTTCTCGGTGCCGTATTTAAAGATTACGGATAATTTCCTCTGCGAATTCCGAGCATTTGACTTCAACTGCACCCTCCATCTGCCGCGCCAGATCATAAGTGACCCGCTTTTGTTCCACGGTTTTGACCAATCCTTCCCTTACCCGGTCCGCAGCCTCTTTCCAGTCAAGATAGTCGAGCATCATGGTCCCGGAAAGGATCAAAGATCCGGGATTCACTTTATCCTGTCCCGCATATTTCGGAGCCGTACCATGGGTGGCCTCAAAAAGAGCATACCCGTCACCGATATTTGCTCCCGGCGCCAAACCCAGTCCTCCCACCATGGCAGACAGGGCATCGGACATATAGTCGCCGTTGAGATTGGGCATGGCCAGCACATCATACTCTGCGGGACGCAAAAGAATCTGCTGGAACATGGCATCTGCGATCCGATCCTTGATCACGATCTTATCTCCGGGGATTTCTCCCTTATGTTTTTCCCACAGATCTTCTTCAGTAATGACCCGTTCACCAAATTCTTCCCGCGCAACTTGGTATCCCCAGGTTCGAAAAGCGCCTTCGGTAAACTTCATGATATTTCCTTTATGAACAAGGGTGACGCTTTCCTTTTTATGCTCAAGGGCATACTCGATGGCCATTCGAACCAGACGTCGGGTTCCGAAGCGGCTCATGGGTTTCAACCCGATACCGGACCCGGCCCGAATTTCCCTTCCATCTTCGATTTTTACCAGATCGATGATTTTTTTCGCCATTACGGAATCCGCTTTCCATTCAAGGCCCATATAAACATCTTCGGTATTTTCTCTGAAAATGACCATGTCAACATCCTCAGGTTTGAGCACGGGGCTTGGAATCCCTGTAATATATTTTGTCGGCCGAACACAGGCATAAAGGTCCAGCTCCTGTCGCAAGCTCACGTTGATACTCCGGATTCCTTCCCCCACCGGAGTGGTCAAAGGGCCTTTTATGGCAACGCGATGAATCCGGATCTTTTCCAGGGTTTCTTCCGGAAGCCAGGTTTTTGTCCGGTTAAAGGCTTTCTCACCGGCCAAAACTTCCAGCCACTGAATCTTTCGGTCACTGCCGTAAGAACTCGACACCGCCGCATCCAGTACCCGTCGGGCAGCCCGCCAGATGTCCGGTCCGATACCGTCACCTTCGATAAAGGGAATCACCGGAAAATCAGGGACATTGAGTTTTCCATCATCCGAATACGTAATTATTCCATTATCCTCTGTCATATATACTCCTTTTTTTTAAAAAACCTATATGAACCTTTTCATCAACTCATCAATAACTTCATCCACATTTTCCCAAGTAACGCCAAATTGCCGGCAAGCCTTTTCCGCCTTTTTCAGCCTGTTGGGGCGTTCCATATCGCTGATACGCGAAAAAAATCCGAGCCTCCTTCCCACCTGATACACACATTGGCGTTCGGGCTCCATTGCCAGAAACGTGCGAATGATTTCAAGCATGCTCTCTTTATCCCGGGGCAGCGTGCCTTCCACGGTTTCAAAAAGGTTCAGGATGTGATCACTTTTTATAACGCTGGTAATACCGTTCAGTGCTTCAATTAAAAGCAGAATCTCTTGGGCCATCATCAGATCGGTGCATTTTTCAAAACGACCGGCCTCCCAATCATGGAAAAGCTCAACAGTGTTGGGAATGGCCAGAGTTCGAAGCCTTATGAAATCAGGATTGATACGGTTTAAGGCATCAGCGGTTTCAAGTGCATGGATCTTTGAATACTCTCTTCCCCCCAGTCCCGGCATTATATATTCGGAAAGTTCCATTCCGGCCTTTTTGACCTTGAGACCCGCCTTAACATGGGTTGCTTTGGTCACCCCTTTTTTAGCCATTTTCAGGACCGTGTCCGAACCGGATTCAAGGCCGATATGAATTCTGTTTAAACCGGCATCCTTTATTTTTTCGAGATCACTATCCTTGATCCGGGCAATGGTATGGGACCGTGCATAGGATGTTATCCGCTCAACCCGGGGAAAGCGGTTTTTAAGATGTATTAGAATCTCTATAAGGTCATGGGGCTTTATAATCAGACTGTTTGCATCCTGGATAAAAATCGAATTCATGCCCCCGGCATACCAGTTCAAGGCGGCGTTGAAGGCCATAGGGTCCGTTTGTTCATAGTTTCCGGCGGCTTCACGCATCTGGGCTCGTCGAATCCGGCCGTATGAGTCGGACATATCCCGTATCATTTGAATAGACGTGTGAATGGCGTCAATATCCTTTTTAACATGATCAACCGAACGAATGGAAAACCGTGATCCTTTATAAACGGGACAAAACGTACAGCGGTTCCACGGACAGTTGCGAGTGACACGGATCAGCAGGCTGTAAGCCTCACTGGGCGGCCGTATGGGCCCCTGTTCAAATCCCTGGTATAATTCATCTGTTTTACGCTTCCGGCTCATATTTATTATTTCGTTTTTAACTATTCAAAAGTTGCCGTTAATCATTTATGTTTTACCATTCAATCATTTAATGATATACATAAAAGCGAGGAAATCAAGAGATATGCGGGATACTTGATGCAGGTTAGCTGATTTTGGGATTAAAAATTGGCCCCAAAAACCTTGATCCGAACACTGAAGTTATACGTTTTTAACACATTATTCCAGTATTCCAGCATTCCGTGGAAGTGGCATAAACCGGGCGCTATTAAAAAATCTTTAATTTCATCCAATTGTTGAATTCCCGAGACGTTAATTACCATTACTCCTTTGACAAGTTGCGCCTATTCGGAGTAAAATTTATTAATTATCTTAAACGGAGGTAACTTCTCAATAAATTATGGAGCCAACTGGTGATAAAATGTAACCTGTCTGGCTGTTTGAGCATGTTAGTGAGCCTTAAGAAAAAACAGCGGTTAAGAAAATTCAGGGTTAAAACGGTTGATGACGTCGTTAACCATTTGGTATTAAAGGATCGACACCTGTTTTTTCTTTAGGCTCACTTAAATGCGAGTTCCAGACAGGTTACATTTTATTATCATTTGGCGGGTCCATATGGTTATTTCATACACCAGAACTTATTGAGAACCTACAAACGGAGCGTTTAAACCTTGAAGAAATTACGGATTACCATCATATTCATGCTGATTTTTATGTTTTTCGTTGCAGCAGCCGTATATGTGGATATCCTTAGGTACGCCGATAAACCCGCAAGTGCCGAACCTTTAAAAAAGGTTATCATTGTCAAACCCGGCCAGAAATTCAAGTCTGTTTCCCAAATACTGCACAAAAAAAAGATTATTAATCATCCTGTTAAATTCAGGTTTTTTTCCCGAATTAAAGGCTATGATAAAAACATAAAAGCCGGAGAATATGTCCTTTCCCCTACCATGTCACCGCAAACAATATTGAAGATCTTTGTTATCGGGAAGGTCCGTCTCCACAGAATCACCATACCGGAAGGATATAATCTGAGGCAGGTTGCACGGGTTGTATCCCGGACAGGATTAGCAACCCGGACTGAGTTCTTAAAGGCCGCAACAAACGCCGATCTGGTGCATTCCGAAGGAATTGACGCCCAAACCTTTGAGGGGTATCTTTTTCCTGATACCTATTATTTTACCAAAGACGCTACACCCGAAAAGATCATATCATCAATGGTGAAACGTTTCTGGTCCGTGTTCAAGCCGGAATGGAAAAATCGAGCCGAAACCCATGGACTTACAATCCACCAGGTGGTAACACTTGCATCGATTATCGAAAAAGAGGCCGGTGTGGCCGTGGAACGACCCATTATCTCCTCGGTTTTTCACAATCGTTTAAAGCGGAAAATACGTCTGCAAAGTGATCCCACAGTTATTTACGGCATAGAGGATTTTAACGGCAACCTTACCCGAAGAGATCTTATCAAAAAAACACCATACAACACTTATAAAATCAAAGGTCTCCCTCCAGGTCCCATTGCAAACGCCGGAACCAAGGCCATAGAAGCCGCCCTATATCCGGCAGAGACCCGGCTTCTTTATTTTGTTTCAAAAAAAGACAACACGCACAAGTTTTCAACAAACATAAAAGATCACAACAGGGCCGTTCGAAAATATCAACTGGGCCACTGAAAAGAAAGTTAGTTCCCTTGGCTCACGATTGGAATACTGGAACAGTGGAATTGGTATAAAGCCAGGATCTACCAAAAGATCTGTAATTTCAATAAATTGTATAATACCCGAGACCAAAGATAATGACCGTATCTCAAGAAACCGCCAAAAAGACACTCACGGATAGTCAAGCAATCCGCCAAAAAGTGTTTGAAACGGTCTCTGAATCTAAAGAAAAGCTGACTTACGGTGAACTGGAAAAAAGACTCTCCCAAAAATTTGCGGTTTCTAAAAAAGTGTTAAAAACGGCCATCAGTGAACTGGTGGCAGATCGCCAACTGGCCTATACTTATAATCTCGGATGTTCGTTCCTGGAGAAATCGTTTAATAAACCCACCCGCATCTCAAAACGGGTCGTTCTTAAACCGCCCGGGATGCGTTACACGCCCAAATCTGATGAGGTAGTCATTGTTATACCCCAAGGGGCGTCTTTCGGCTCGGGAGACCACCCCACCACCCGGCTGGCCGTCAGGGGAATAGAAGCGGCATTATCCGGTAAAATTTGTTTGGTTAAAACTAACCATAGCCGAGCCCTGGACATTGGAACCGGGTCCGGAATTCTGGCAATCGCGGCGGTTGGGCTGGGAGTAAAAAAGGCATTGGGAATCGACATCGATCCCTGCTCAAGATCGGAAGCCAAAAAAAATATTAGGTTGAACAACTTGGAAGACCGAATCCGGATCCTTGACCGTGACATCGAAAATATCAATGAAAAATTTTTCCTGATAACGGCCAACCTCCGATATCCAACCCTTAAACGGCTTTGTTCTCTGATTTCAAAAATAACAGAACAACCCGGTATGGTTGTGGTTTCGGGAATCAAAACAGATGAGGTCACGGACATCTTGAATAGTTACACCCGGAAAGGCTTTAGATGTACCTGGAAAGCAGTTGAAAAAGAGTGGGTGGGGATGGTGTTCGTAAAATCCTTCCACGGATAAACCGGAACAAATTGCCACAAAAGCACAAAGACACAAAGGAAAGCTGTTTGTTAATATTTATCTTCGTGTCTTGGTGTCTTGGTGGCAAAATGTTTTGCAATAAAAAGAAGGAACAAAAATGGATATAGCAGCATTTTCAGATGAACAATCCGCAGGCCAGCGGCTCATGGTGGGATTTGACGGAACCGAACTCAACCCGGACCTCAAATTCCTTATTAAAACGTTGCATGTGGGCGGAATCGTCCTTTTTGCAAGGAACCTTATCAATCCCGACCAGATCAAACATCTGTGCTCGTCCGTTCAGGAATATGCCCGTTCCTGCGGCCGGCCGCCCCTGTTTATCTCTATTGACCAGGAAGGGGGAAAAGTCGCCAGACTTAAAGAACCCTTCACCCAGTTCCCGGGCAATCCCCAAATGAAAGACCCTGAAGATGCGATTCACTTTGCGCGAGTCACGGCCGCAGAACTCACAGAAATCGGAGTCAACATGAACCTTGCGCCGGTATTGGATGTTGCCCCCCAAGACATAGACAGTGTCCAGGCAACCCGTGTGTTCGGCCACGATCCCCTGTGGGTATCTGAATTGGGAACCGTGGTTATCGATCATCTTCAGGCGAACAATATTATGGCGGTGGCAAAACATTTTCCGGGGATCGGCCGCATCATAGTGGATCCACATGATGAAATCTCCGACCTGGATATTGATGCTGACGCCATGCAAACCAAGGATCTGCTTCCCTTTAAAGCCGCCATAGACAATAACGTGGCCGGAATCATGCTTTCTCACATTCGTTATCCCAAAATGGATGCCCGGTGGCCCGCAACCCTGTCAGCGATCATCGCCCATGATCTTCTTCGCAAACAAATGGGGTATGGCGGCGTCGTCATGACAGACGACTTGGACATGGGCGCCATTAAAAAACATTATGATATCAAAACCGTTCTCCGGCAAATCCTATCAGCAGACATAGACATCGCCCTGATCTGTCACAAGGGCCCGGATATTGAAAATGCTTTTGACGAAATTTTGAAATCCTTTTCGGATTCCAACCGGATTAAAGAAAAAGGGTCTCAAGCTTTAAAAAGGATCATGAAGCTTAAAACAAAATATTTAAATTTTTAACCGGACAAACTTGATGAAGTCGTAAAAAGTCCGATTGAGACGCTGTGCAGCTGAAGAGCCTAACATTGGGCTGATTGAGATCTTAGCTGGGGTGGTGAAAATCGCTCATAATATGGCTTTAAAAAATATCCCATATTTATTCCTTTCCGTATGCCTGTTTCAGGTGTCAGGTGTCAGGTGTCAGGGGCTAAGATTCAGAATAAATGATACTGTTAATTCAACATGAGTTGCCAATAAATTGTTTGTCTTTTATTTTGAATCATGCCGTGTATACATTGCGGATAACCGTTTAAAATTAAAAAATAAAATAGCCGTTTAAAATTGCCTGTATGACAATTAAATATTCTTTTAAAAATGGATCAAATAATGCTGCATTTAAGCGCAAATAAAGTGAGACTTAGCGCCTGTATTCATCATTCCTGACACCTGACACCTGAAACCTTAACCTATAGAAGATATGGAACAAAAATGGGATTAAAATTCCATCTGTATACACGGCAATTTTAATCACCCCAGATCTTACCCCAGGGAACTGGAGCCAAATAATAATTGGCCTTGGATGGGATTGGAGACGCATATGGGTCACATTGTCAATCCGGATAGAGAATATCGCCTTCTTCAACGGCGGCTGGATCAGAAGGTCACAGGGGCACCGGATTCACCGACCTTCACGAAAATCATGAAACTTCTTTTCACTCCGGAGGAGGCCGAGGTGGCCAGGCGCATGCCCGGCCGCATGACATCCTTGAATGCCCTTTCCCACAAGCTGGAGATTCCCGAAAATGAGTTGAACGACAAGATGACGGAGATGGCCAAAAGAGGAGTCGTGCTTGACGTTGAACACAACGGACAACGGTACTTCGGACTTCCCCCGGTGGTAATCGGCTTATTTGAATTCACCTTTATGCGTGCTCGTGATGACATGCCAATGGCCGAACTCGCTCGCCTTTTCGAGGAATACATGTATGAGAATGACAATTTCTTTCGCAGCGTCTCCGCAGGGAAAACCCAGATCTTTCGCGCCCTGGTTCGCGAAGAGGCGCTCGTCCAGGGCGACCACACGGAAATTCTTGACTGGGAACAGGCGAGCAAAATTGTGACATCAGCGTCAACCATAGCCGTCGGACTCTGCCAGTGCCACCATTCGGCCATGCATCTGGGAACCGCTTGCGACAGGCCTCAAGAGACATGCCTGACGCTCAACCATGGCGCAAAATCGATGATCCGGGCCGGAATTGCCCGGCCCATCACATCTGCGGAAGGCATGCGTATATTGGAACAGTGTAAGGAGGCCGGTCTTGCACAGACGGGTGACAATGTGCAGCGCAAGGTGACATTCATCTGCAACTGCTGCGGATGCTGCTGCCATCTGATGCGAGGAATCAAGACCTTTGACCTCCCGAACGCTATCGTTACTTCCAATTGGATCATGCAGGTCGATCTATCCCAGTGCAAGGGATGTGGCAAATGTGCCGAGATATGCCCGGTGCAAGCCATTACCATACTCGAACAGACGGATGGGGAAAAGAAACGGAGGTGGGCAGTGTGCGAAGAGCGGTTGTGCCTCGGATGCGGCGTCTGTCATTCTGCCTGCAAGTTCGGAGGCGTGATAATGAAGCCCCGATCCAAGCGAGTGTTCACCCCCGAAACTGCCTTTGATCAGATGATCTCCATGGCCATTGAAAGAGGCAAGCTCGCGAACCTTCTCTTTGACGACCCTGAGAAGCTGAGCCACCGGGCCATGGCACGGGTTGTCGGCGTCTTGGAAAGATCCTCGCCTGTCAAGGCCGCCAAGGCCATCGAGCCACTGAAGTCGATATTCTTGAATATGATGGTCATCAGTGCGAAGAAGCATTCCGGGGAGATAAGTGATCTCGTTACGTAAACCCTATGGTTGCATAAAAAATATGCCAAAAATATATTATAATATTTTTATAGGTTACGCATATCACACAAAAGCTTTTGGAATAAACCAAGCATGAATTCCAGGGAAAAACGTTTTGTAAGGCATATTTTTTACCCTTTGGGCTTCGCTTTCAGCTACGACCCAACAGGTCGGGAAAGCCCATGATACCGTAATTCCTTCGTTGCCAGGGGTTCGCGGTAGTTTACTACAGCGTCACCCTTGGACGTCTTAGACTTACGGCATCCTGAGCTTTTGCAATAATAGGGCAAAGAGGGCGTCGGCGATCAAAAGTGATCAACAACCCAACATGGGCATCTTCCGTTCTGATCCCGTAATGCTTGCATCTCAATATTTCCCTTGCAAGATCTAATAATCTCTTTGGGTTCCGTCTGTTATTATCCTTGACATACTGCATTGATTTTCTTATAATATTTTCATAAATTTTCTACTCTTATATTCTGCAGTTAGTTTATATATTGTTATTGCAGAACACATCAGCACAGAATTTTTTCTGCAATATCACCTTATCCTACAAATTGCAGAATTTTTTCCGGTGAATTAAATTGTTCGGTTTCAACTCATCAACTACAAACTAATTTTGGGGATAAAATGTTATTGAATGGCTTCGCTTGGAATCAGGCAGAACTGGAAAACTTTCATCCACTTAACAGCGGAATAGTCATGTTGGTTGCCTTCACTCCTGAAAGCTCACCTCGGCCAATTGGAACCGCATTCATTATCGGAGCGTATGGAGATTTTGCAGTTGCAATAACGGCGGCTCACAATTTTCAGGGAGTTCAAAATGTACAAATTCCAAATAAAAAACACCATCTAACCGCTTTACCAGAATTTTTGGGTGAAACGGAACTTTTAAATTTAGACAGAAAAAATCTAAGAGCTATCTGTTCTGAAGATAAAAAAATAGAAGTATCGGTAATAGGATGGCAATATTACAATTAAACTCCGCATTCCATGTGGTTAATAGCGAATTTTCTTCATAATAACACAATTATTCATATTAAAGAAATATTGACCGAACAAGGGTAATTCAGCCGACGCAAAATGCCACGCGGCTGATTAGCAGAGTTGTGCGCAAAAAAGTGAATAAAGAGTATGCAAGGTGTCACGCCTTGAACAGTAAATAAAAACAATTTATATTAATTATTCAAATAGTTAATACCTAAACAAAACCTTGATTTGTGGTCATATGCAACATGATTATGATAAGATTTCTCAGTCCCATAGATGAATCTGCCCGTTCACTGAAATGGCGAATTAAAAGCTTATACTTGTCCGCCTATGGAGGATTCCCATTGTGTAAGAAACTGTGGTACCGTTTTTTCGATTTTTGGATAGGGTATACCGGTGGCGATATTTTCAGGTATGATCCGGAGAAGCGTCAAAAAAAGGCAAATTGCGCTAACTGCGGCGTTTGTTGGTTATACTATAAAGGAGGATTATTATGGCAGCATTACCAGAAAAAGTGAGTAAAGCATGGGAAGACAGGGAAGGTCCCATCATTTTATCAACTGTAAATGGAGACGGAATTCCTAATGCTATATACGCTACCTGCGTGTCAAAATTCAGCGAAGATACTATAGTGGTTGCGAATAATTATTTTTCTAAAACACTGGAAAACATACTTGCAGGCAGCAAAGCATCGATTCTTTTTATAACAAAAGAAGGAAAATCCTATCAGATTAAGGGAAGAATTGAATACCACAAAGAAGGTAGCATCTTTGAGGATATGAAAAAATGGAATCCGAAACAGCACCCAGGTCATGCTGCAGCAGCATTGATAGTGGAAGAGGTCTATACGGGAGCAGAGAAACTTCTATAGGTATAAGGGTTTTGCTTCGATGATCTGGGTGAATGAAAACATTTTATTTGCTGTGTTGTTTACCTTTTAGCGAAAAGCCCGCCAGTGGCGGACAAGCGAATGACATCGCATTTCCTTGGTTATGCAAATAAGGAAATTATGAAATGATAAACGTAATTGCATCAATACACATTAAAGAAGGTCGATTATCGGAGTTTGTTGAAATTTTCAAATCCAATATTCCAAATGTTCTTGAATAGAAGGGATGTATAGAGTATGTGCCAACCATTGACGTCCCTACAGGCTTACCCCCTCAGGAGTTGAATAATAATGTTGTCACAATAATCGAGAAGTGGGGTAGATTAGAGGATTTACAGGCACATCTATCATCACCACATATGCTTGCATATAAAGAAAAAGTTAAGGATCTTGTTGATAAGGTGTCACTTAAAGTATTGGGAGAAGCATAACTTGTCAGCTCAGGTGACAGCCAGGACCGGGCCGCCTTGGAAAGATGTTTGGAAATTTAATATTTATAGTAATTTTTGATGTCTGTGGAAGCCCTGGCCGACCCTGACTTCACCGTTATGAATTCAAACCATTACATGGATAGTAAACCCAGGAATTAAAGCTATGATTTATTTTACCGAAAACGAAATTGATCGTCTTTTAGAGGACGATGTCCCAATGGGCGATTTAACAACCTTTTTGATGGAGATGTCCGGACAACAGGCAAAAATTACCTTGCTGGCCCGTAATCCAATGGTAGTTTGCTGTACCGAAGAAGCTGTACGACTCTATAAAAAACTGAATTTGCAGGTTGCCTCTTTCGTTTCTTCAGGAACGCAAGTCAAGGCTGGCGATAAAATACTTGAGTCTCAAGGTGATGCAGCATCCGTCCATTCAATTTGGCGGACCAGTACGGCATTAATCGAATTTGCATCCGGGATTTCAGATCGTACCAAAAAATTGGTTACGGCAGCCCGAAAAGAAGACCCTGGCGTGACAGTTGCCGGGACCCGTAAACACCCCCCTTATATTAAAAAAGTAGCACTGAAAGCACTTATGGCTGGCGGGGGTGTCCCTCACCGTACCGGACTTTCTGATACTATCCTTATTTTTCGGGAACATTTGCTGTTTGCCGGAGGTTATGAAAAACTTTCCGAAATTGTTTCAAAAATAAAGCAAAAACAGAAAGAACGTAAAATTATAGTAGAAGCTCATACTGAAAATCAGGCCATTTTCATAACCAATTCAGGAGCGGATGCCGTTCAAATTGATAAAATGTCACCGGAAAACTTTGCGGCCTGTGTCCAAAAATGCAAACGGCTAAACCCAGACATTTCCATGATTGCCGCTGGTGGAATCAATCATTCAAATGCCGGGACTTACGCAAAAGCGGGAGCCGACGTACTGGTTTCTTCGTGGATGTATTTTGCACCACCTGCCGATGTTAAAGCGGAAATAGTCCCGATTGTTTAACTTGTTAAAGAAGATGAACTCGTAAAAAGTCCGATTTAGTAGCCCCTGCGGATTGGAAAAAACAGGAGATGATTTCAAAATGGCTGAAATATTTATTACCAGAAAAGTGTTTAAGGATGCCATAGATATGTTGGAGAAAGAACGGCACACCATTGACATCAACGACACGGACAGAATTCTACCTGCCCGTGAACTGGTTAAAAAAGCGCATGGAAAAGCGGGGCTTGTTTGCTTGCTCAACGATAGGATTGATTCTTCGGTTATGGACGAGCTTTCATCGATCAAGGTGATCTCTAACATTGCCGTGGGGTATGACAATATTGATATTGCCGGGGCAACCGAGCGGGGCATCATGGTGACAAACACGCCGGGCGTACTGACGGAAACCACGGCCGATTTGGCATTTGCCATGCTGCTGGGCGCCGCCCGGAGAATCCCGGAAGCCGATCAATACACAAGGGCGGGGAAATTCAAAAACTGGCAGCTCATTCAGCCGCACATGGGGGTGGATATCTATGAAAAGACTCTGGGCATCGTCGGTATGGGCGCTATCGGACAGGCCGTAGCCAAAAGAGCGAAAAAAGGGTTCGACATGCGGATCATTTACTATAGTTCATCCAGAAAAGAAAGGGCCGAGAAAGAATATGAAGCAGAATTTGTAGCATTCGACGAACTTGTTGCCACAAGTGATTTTATCAGCATTCACGTTCCCCTGACTGAGAAGACAAAACATATGTTTTCGACCCAAGAATTCAAGGAAATGAAACGTACCGCCATTCTTATCAATACCGCCAGAGGGCCGGTGGTGGATGAAGCAGCCCTGGTTAAAGCCATCAAGGACGGCAGAATCAGAGGCGCGGCTCTGGATGTGTTCGAAGAAGAACCCAGCATTCATCCCGAACTCATCAAACTAAAAGAGAACGTGGTATTGACGCCTCATATCGGAAGCGCTTCCATTGATACGAGACTATGCATGGCGAAAATGGCGGCAAGAAATATGGTGGAAGGTTTGAAAGGAAACCGGCCGCCCAACCTGGTCAATGAAGACGTGAGTCTCTTTTAAATTGAACGATAAAAAACCGATAAGGAGATTATAGGATGCCTCGAAAGTTCCCCCATATAGGAAAATTCTGCCTGCCCGAATGTATTTAAACCAACCCTTTAGATTTTATTTTAGAATAATATATTGAAATAATGGCCTTTTACTGAAGGCCGCATTCCAGGGCCCTTGGCATCGGTCTTGCATGGTCTTGCAGGACAAATGAAACAAATTCTGTTCAACAGGACGAATGTGTGAATTTTCAAAATATTCCTTTCATAGATGCTGTCAGCCAAAATCAGCCCGGCACAATCAAAATATCCTCGGATAATCAGATCAATTTCCAATCAATTTTGGAGGTGGACTGCACCGCCGTCATGGATGATCCCCCCATGGCACAACGGCCTGAGTCGGTTCTGCCGCTTCCTCACACAGCCTTAACATCCCCTTCAAGAATTATCGCCGGCAAAGATGCTGTGGCAGCATATAAAAAACAGGACCCCCCGGTATTTAAGACCGGACAAATAAATAATCTTGAAAAATATATAGACGATCAACTTCTTAGTAATCCCGGAGGCGATCACTATTATCTGGATGAAAAAAAGGTTGTGTCCCATCCCAAGGATCAGGAATCCTTTTGGGGCAGAACAGGAAAGGATGTTTCAGATGCCTTCAGCAATATTAATAACTTTTTCAAGGATCTTTTTTTCGGTTCTAAAATAAAACACAGGGATCAAAACAACCAGATTCAGGAAGCTCATCAAAAGGGTTGTATCGGTTCAATTGTTGATTTTTTTAAAGACTTAGGTAGCGCTTTGAGTTTCGGCGCGTGGCGTCCGGACGGTGAAACAGCGCCCCAGGGGGTTGTCAAACGTGCGGGATTCTTTTTCTCCAAGGTAAAAGAAGCTGTTTTGGGAGATCTGGTTCAGGGAGTTTTCGCCAGCGTTATACACATGGGAGAAGACATTATGTTTGCAGGCTGGAATCTTGTGGAAACAATTCCGGATGCGACCATTGGGAATTTGAAAGCCGGTGAGCGGTTGACCACTGAAATTTTTGATAAGGGTCAGGTTTCTCTGGATTACCTGACGGACATTCTGCCGGGCGGCGATGCATGGATTAGGGTTCACTCGGCTGATTTAAAAACACTTGATCCTCCCATCCTTCAAAATCTCAATACGCCTGAGAACAATGCCAAAGACTCCCGATGGAATTACGTGAGAAATACGCCTTTTAGAAAGACGATCGAGACGGTCGGGTCCATTCTGATGGACATTGTAACCCTGAAATTTTTAGGAAAAATAAAATTGTTCAGCCATGAACGACGTCATAAAACTTAACCACCCCATGGGTGTAAATCAAGACTGTTGTTTGCTAAAATTGCTATGGCTATTTGGTTTCAGGTGTCAGGTGTCAGGTGTCAGGAAACATGTTCATTAGTAATGGGCCAGCCCTGAGGGAACGATTCATTTTTTACGCCATACACTACCGTTTCCTCAGCTAACTGCCAGCGGCGTTCTCGCTCTGGAACTTTCCCTTCCAATGTTTTCTAAAATCCATTCAACAAGAGACATGGATGTGTAATCCAAACAACCTTTTATAGACCTCAAGATCCTCCACGTCCATAAAATTTCTATGGATCACCTGGTTTCCCCCTTAATCCTTACCCTTGACACCTGACACCTGACACCTGACACCTAAAAAAAGCTTCGGAGCCACGGTTTGTCAATATAAAGGTATCAGCATTTACCAACGGTCTTGATTTCCACCCGGTCTGACCCTATGTCCGTGATATATTCATCAGTAAAGCATATATAACCGGATATAATAGGTGTTGAATAAAAACCGATAAGCTGATAAACACTTCCTGTACCAGATAAAGAAAATTTAATAGAGGAATCCATATGATGATTAAAAAATTGAGCTCTTATATTCTTCTAGCTCTTTTGGGAGCCGCCGGATATTTTTTATTAAACTATCATATTATTTTTTCGGGCGCGACGGTTAAATTGTTAAATAAATCAAAACTGACTTCGGAATATACGTTTATCTGCGCCTCTAACAAAAGCGTTGAATCCCTGATGAGAATCGATACCTTAAGAGAAGCGGGCATCGGGAAAGTCCTCGTTGAAATGGGCAGACTGAGTGAAGAAGAAAGAGAGTCCCTGGAACAAAAGTTCGATTCCGATCCGGTATACTATTAAACCTTATGATCTAACTCCCACCCATGAGCTTTCGTGAAATTTTTCAACTTTACATTATTGACTATTATTCCAATATCTCATCATTCCAACATTCATTCAAGTGGCACAAAATCAACCGGCATTAAAAGTTGAAAGGGCGCCTGTTTGATCCTGCTATAGACATTCTCACAACAACGTTCCGTTTCAAAGACAGTGTGTCGCGTCTGAATTTCCGAGCGAGTTCCTAAATCCAAACGCGGGCCAACCGGAACATATTTCTGAAAATTGCTATAATTCTGTTAACACTTGGGAATTATCTCGGACACATCATAAACCTCCACTTTACTCCACCTAAAGTTAAATTTCTTTTATACTTTTAACATTTATGAATTATTATAAAAAATATTATATGTTATTGTATTTTTTTCTTGACACTTATTAAAAAATGTACTTTTAAAAGAAAGGTGGATTGAAGTGGATAATTATGGTGAAAAATGTTCCGAGGAAGCTCATTTCATACAATAGATTCAAAAGGGCGTATCATAATTCCGGCAAGGTTCCGTGATGTCATCAAAGCACAGGAATCAAATGGCGTGATGGTTTCCAGAATGGACGGGGGACTTGTGGCCTATTCATATGATGAATGGAGTAACATTGAAAAGCGTATATTGTCCCTGGCCGAAAAAAGCGAGAACATGCGCCGATTCAGAAGAGTCTTCATCGGAGGTGCTTTTGAATGCACCTGCGACAAACAGGATCGTATCCTGATACCGCAAAACTTGAGACAATATGCTGAATTAGACAAGGAGATTGTTCTTGTTGGCGTCCTCGATCATTTTGAAATCTGGTCACGGAAAAGTTGGGACACGGAAAATATACATCTGGAGAAAGACATGAAAAAGGAGGACGTAAGAAACGAAATTGCAAAATTAGGACTCTAATTGTGTCATTCAAACATATCCCTGTAATGCTGCCCCAAGTGCTTTGTTATCTTAACTGTACGCCAGGGAAAATCTATGTCGACTGCACCCTTGGGGGTTCGGGTCATGCCGGGGCTATTTGCAAAAAAATTATCCCGGGAGGAATTTTCATAGGCATTGACCAAGATATCGATGCGGTCAGGAACGCACAAAAAGTTCTAAAATCCTTCGATTTAAGTATCCACCTCTTTCATGACAATTTTATTCATCTTCCCGAGTTTCTTCAACAATTGAAAATTGATTCGGTAGACGGAATCCTTCTTGATCTTGGAGTTTCACTTCATCAACTCGAGTCGAGCGGTCGGGGGTTCAGCTTCAACAAAGATGAGCCGCTGGATATGCGAATGAATTTAAAATCGGGTACAACGGCCGAAGATTTAATCAACAGCATGGCGGAAAAAAATCTTAAGGAAATTTTTTACAAATACGGGGAAGAACGCCGAGCAGGACAAATTGCGAAAAGAATCGTAACACAACGGCGGCGCAAAGCCATCAGATCGAGCAAGGAGTTGGCTCAAATCGTGTGCGATGCGGTTCCAAAGCACATATCATTTAAGCAAAAAATCCACCCCGCCACACGGACGTTCATGGCACTTAGAATCGCTGTCAACAGAGAACTTGAAATGCTCGATTTATTCATGGACAATGTTGCGAACCTTTTAACCCATAACGGTCGCCTTTGTGTTTTATCTTTTCATTCCCTTGAAGACCGAATTGTAAAACATCGGATGAAAGCCTTGGAAAAAGGGTGTATATGTCCCCCCGGCTTACCCAAGTGTGCCTGCAATAAAAAACCATTGGTTCGAATATTGACGAAAAAAGTCGTGCGCCCCACGCAAGACGAGGTTGCAAATAACCCCATGGCAAGAAGCGCAAAATTAAGAGTCGTGGAAAAAATATGAGTACTTCTAAAGCTCTGAAAAATATTCGCACGCCCAACGAAATGTTACTATTGCTCATTTTCATGACCATCTTTCTTGCGGAACTTTTGTTTTTTACCTGGTGCCGGGTCCAAACGATCGGAGCAGGATATGAAATTTCAAGACAAGCCAAGCGTCATCAGGATCTCATAACCTTGAAAAACAACTTAAAGGTTGAAATGGCAAGGCTGAAATCTCCGGAGAGAATCGCTAAAATTGCAAAAAATCAACTTGGCCTTATAACGCCTACACCAGAGCAGATGATTATTATTCCATGAAACCGACTGAGAAAAAATATATAAGATACCGCGTTATTATCGTGGGTTCTATCTTTAGCCTTTTTTTTACGGCAATTTGTGCCAAAGCGGTTTATCTTCAGGTGGTTCGCGGTTCCTGGCTGTCCGAAAAAGCAGCAGGACAATATGAAGTGTCCTGCAGATCCCACGGAAAGCGCGGAACCATATACGATACCAACCTCAAAGAACTGGCGATAAGTATCAATGTGACATCCATCGCAGCACATCCTCCAAAAATAAAAAATGAGCGGACAATAGCAAAATCACTTTCTAAAATCCTAAAAATTAATCGCAAATCTCTTTTCAAGAAATTGGCTTCCAATAAAAAGTTTGTATGGATCAAGCGTAAGGTCACACCCAAAGAAGCCGAAGCGGTCAGGAATCTTAAAATTGCAGGCATAGATTTCATACCCGAACATAAGCGGTTTTATCCCCATAAAACCCTGGCTGCCCAGGTTCTTGGATTTACAAATATCGACGATCGTGGGTTGGAAGCTATTGAATTCTATTATAATGATTATCTTCAAGGTTCCGCTTCCAACTACACGATTTTAAAAGATGCTCTGGGTCGTGGATTTGATGCTGAAAAAACAAGGCATTTAAATTATAGCGGCAATAATCTTATACTTACCATTGACAGCGTAATCGAATATATTACGGAAAAGGCACTTGAAGAGGGGGTTAAAAAATTTTCTGCAAAATCCGGGATGGCAATCGTAATGGCGCCTAATACAGGAGCCATTCTTGCGCTGGCACACTATCCCTTTTTCAACCCCAATGCCATAAATAACTTCAGCCAAAAAATATGGAGAAACCGAATCATAACCGACCCGTTTGAACCGGGGTCAACCATGAAGATTTTCGCTGCAGCCTCTGCAATAGAGACCGGCAACTGCTCTCCCAATAGTATCTTTTATTGCGAAAACGGTGCCTACAAGGTCGGAAAGCACGTTATTCACGATACCCACGAGCATGGGTGGTTGTCCTTGCAACAAATCATCAAATATTCAAGCAACATAGGCGCCGTCAAATTCAGTGCAATCACGGGACCTAAATCTCTTTACAAAACCCTGTGTGATTTTGGTTTCGGAGCAAAGACCGAAATAGACTGTCCCGGGGAAACCGCCGGTATTCTGTCGCCTTATAAGCAATGGACAACGGTTGATACCGGAAGCATAGCCTTTGGTCAGGGAATTTCGGTTTCCGCCCTTCAGCTTATCTCGGCCACATCTGCCATTGCCAATAAGGGAGTGCTCATGAAGCCTTATATTGTCCAGGCCATTACCGATCAAAATGGACAACTCATAAAAAGCTTCGGCCCCAGGAAAGTAAAAAGGGTTATTTCGGAAAAAACAGCCCGGACGTTAGCCAGGATCATGAGAACCGTTATCACCAAAGGCGGCACCGGGGTCAATGCCGAAATAGAAGGATATTCCGTCTGCGGTAAAACAGGAACCGCCCAGAAAATCGGGAAACAAGGAAAGTACGCCCAGGGGAAATACGTATCGTCTTTTATCGGATTCTTACCTGAAAAAATGCCGAAAGCGGTAATCCTGGTAGTAATTGACGAGCCTGAAAAACAACATTACGGAAGCATTGTTGCTGCCCCGGTATTCAAAAAGATCGCCCGCAAAACCCTTGATTATATGAACATACGTCCAAAAAGCAAAACCGGCAGATTAATTGTCTCTTTAAAGAGCGAAGCAAAAGGATGAAACTTTCGAGTTTATTGAAAACGGTTGCGCCTGTAAGCTTTTACGGAACCGGTCCGGGTACCGGGCAGTTTTCACTGTCACCGGACCCTGAAATAGGTTCCGTCCATTACAGAGCCCAGGATGTTAAACCGGGGGGATTGTTTGTTGCCATAAAGGGATTTGCCGCAGACGGTCATGACTTTATTGATGAAGCGCTGGCAAGGGGTGCATCCGCAATAGTTACCCAGAAACCCGTCGCAAAAAAATCCATAATCATAGAGGTTAAAAACACCAGAAAGGCCCTTTCGGCAATATCAGATCGGTTTTACTCAAACCCGTCAAAAAAGCTGCATTTAATCGGAATAACCGGAACCAACGGTAAAACAACCACTGCATTTTTAGTGGAGCATCTGCTTTCAGAGGCCGGCATCAAGGTCGGTGTTATTGGAACATTAAATTACCGATATTCCGGCAAAACGTTTCAAAACCCCATGACAACACCGGAATCTTACGATCTGCAGAAAATCCTGTCTGACATGCTCAAAAGCGGCATCACCCATGTGGTTATGGAAGTTTCTTCCCACGCCATTGACCTTGACAGAATTTTCAATTGCAGATTCAATCTCCTGGTTTTTACCAATCTGACCCAGGACCACCTGGATTATCATGGAGATATGAATTCATACTGGTCCTGCAAAAAAAAACTTTTTACACAACTCCCCGATTATGGATCAGCTAACGGATCAGAAAAAAATGGGGTTTCGGCGGTAATAAATCACAATGACGAAAAGGGAAAAGAGCTAATAAAGCTGCTTGAAACAAGCATTGGAAAACCGTCTGTACTTACAGCAGGCTTTTCCAACGGCAACAGTGTATGGGCCAAGGACATAACCCACGACCTGACGGGTATCACCGGTAACCTTGTTACGCCGGCCGGCACTTTTGAATTTAAATCACCCCTTGTGGGAAAACATAACCTGGAAAATATTCTCTGCGCCACAGGAGTCGGTGTTGTGCTCAATTTGTCTTTGGATTCCATGAAAAGGGGCATCCAAGCGGTTTGCGCAGTACCCGGTCGTCTTGAATCAATCCCTAACACTATCAATCGATTTATATATGTTGATTACGCTCATACTCCGGATGCTCTTGAAAATGTACTGTCCGCACTAAAATTTTCGGCCACGGGCAGAATAATCTGTGTATTTGGATGCGGCGGCGACCGGGACAAAACCAAACGACCCCTAATGGGACAAACCGTAGCAAGATTCTGTGATCTTGCCGTAATAACATCGGACAATCCCAGAACAGAGCCGCCCATGGAAATTATTGAACAAATTGTTCAGGGTGCGAAAAAAACGATTTCCAACGCGTATACGCCGGCCGATCTGTCCGCCGGTTTCCGGAAAAAAGGATATGTTGTGGAACCGGACCGCAAAACAGCCATACAACTTGCGATTACGTCGTCACAGTCGGGAGATATCGTCTTGATCGCGGGCAAGGGGAATGAAACATATCAGATCATAGGAAACCATACCATCAATTTTGATGACAGGATTGAGGCAAAAACAGCACTTTCCAAACTGGAGATTCAAGGTTCAGAGCACCACTCATATGATCATCCCAAACCCGGCCCCCCAAACCCGGAACCTCAGGCCCGACCCACCCCCTGGACCGTTGCTGAAATCCTTGAGGCCACGGGAGGAGCCCTCTTATCAGACGATCTTAAACACTCTTTTTCAGGCATATCCATCGATTCGCGCAACATATCAGTAAATGAACTCTTTGTTGCCATTAAGGGAGATACCCATGACGGCCATAGTTTTATCGGCGACGTAATTGAACGCGGAGTCAGGGGCCTTTTGATAGACAGGGCCAATACCCATACCCTGCCCGGCAAGGATTCTATAAAAAATGGTATTGTCTGTATAACGGTAAACGACACCATCAGAGCGTTGGGCGACCTGGCCGCGTTTCATCGAAAACGCTCAAATGCGTCGGTGGTTGCCATCACCGGCTCAAACGGTAAAACCAGTACCCGTAAAATGACGGCGGGGGTGGTTTCCAAACGCTTTTCCACGTTATCTACTTCCGGAAATTTAAATAACCAGATCGGACTACCCCTTACCCTGCTGAATCTTAACCTGAGCCATAGATGGGCTGTGCTGGAACTTGGCATGAACAGCCCCGGAGAAATAAAGCGCCTCGCCGAAATCTGTTCGCCCGATATCGGTGTTATCACAAACATCGGGCCGGCACACCTTGAAGGATTGGGCTCCCTGGATGCGGTTATGCAAGCCAAAGGAGAACTTTTAGAAGAAATCAAGCCGGGCGGAACAGCGGCTTTGAATGCAGATGACCCGAGACTGTTGCAACTGGCCGACTACACCTCCAGAAATGTTCTGTTTTTCGGACGTTCAAAAAACGCCCGGATAAGCGCTCGGTCGGTGAAGGAAACAGGAAGCGGTTTATCTTTTACCCTGGTGCTGCCTAAGGAAAGCATTACCGTGGATTTAAAAACTCCGGCCGCTTTCATGATTTCAAATGCGCTGGCGGCTGCGGCTGTCGGATATGTATTGGGTTTAACCACCGGGGAAATCAAAGATGGCCTTGAAGATTTTCAACCGGTTAAAGGAAGGATGAACATTCTAAAAACCGGCAGGGGCATAACGATCATTGACGATACCTATAATGCCAATCCGGATTCAATGAAAGCTGCCATAAATACGCTCAGATCATTGAAGGGGAATCACACGGGAATCCTAATTGCCGGCGATATGCTTGAGCTTGGAGAACATGCAGAATCCATGCATCGAAATATCGGCCGATTAGCCGCCAAGTCAGATATTTCCAAACTTTATGTTACCGGTGAGTTCTCCCGAACCGTGGCCTTGGGTGCCATGGACGAAGATATGAATCCCCGTAATATTTTTACCGGCACCAAAGAAGAAATTCTGGAAGGTATCAAAGACCGGCTGGGTCCGGGCGACTGGATCCTTGTGAAAGGGTCCAGGGGCATGGCCATGGAAACTATTGTCCAAGGCTTATTGGACTGGGCCAACGAATAAACGTCTCGTAAGAAAAAGCTTGTTTATTATTATAAATTCGAGACCTTTGAAAAATACTCAATTATGTTCAAGGTCAAGAAAGGCGATAATTTTAACCACAGGAATACATTGAGTATTTCTAGGATTAAAATTTGAGCCTGACGCCGGAATTGGGCAAAAGGGGGCGTTTTTCAAAGGTCTCAATCTCAGCGAACTGATTTATATGTTATATCATCTACTATATCCGCTTCACACATCTTTTTCGGTATTTAATGTATTTCGGTACATTACCTTCCGTACGATCTATGCCAGCCTGACGGCCTTTTTGATCTGTTTTATTCTGGGGCCATGGGTTATTCGAAAAATGAGCTATCTGCAAATCGGTCAATATATACAGGAAGACGGTCCGAAAACCCACCACAAGAAGGCCGGCACGCCCACCATGGGCGGAACGTTGATCCTTTTTTCCATCATCGTTTCCACACTGTTATGGACCAACTTAACCAATTATTACGTCTGGATCGTGGTTCTGGTTACCGTGGGCTACGGAAGTATCGGTTTCATTGACGACTATCTCATGCAAATCAAGAAGCGCAACAAAGGGTTAAGTGTTCGATGCAAATTTCTTCTACAGGCGATTCTGGCCATTGTAACCGGGGTCCTTATTTGCTCATATGCAGGCTTTTCCACCCGGCTAACCATTCCGTTTTTTAAAAATATTTCACCGGATCTCGGAAAAGGATACATCCTGTTTGCCGCCCTTGTCATTATTGCCACATCAAATGCAGTCAATATCACGGACGGCCTTGATGGTCTTGCCATAGGACCTTTTATCATCGCTTCAGCCGCATATATGATTTTTGCTTATGTGACCGGACATTTCAAAATCGCCAATTACCTGCAGCTCAGATATGTGGCCGGAAGCGGCGAAATCGCCATTTTCTGCGGAGCCATGGCCGGATCAGGTCTGGGTTTCCTGTGGTTCAATTCATACCCCGCACAAATTTTCATGGGCGATGTGGGTTCTCTTGCCCTGGGTGGGGCAATCGGTGCCGTAGCGATTGTCACCAAACAGGAAATACTGCTCATTCTGGTGGGCGGCCTCTTTGTCATCGAGACACTATCCGTAATTTTTCAGGTCGGTTTTTTCAAGATTACCAAGGGACGCAGGATTTTCAGGATGGCCCCGCTTCACCACCATTTTGAACTCAAAGGATGGCCTGAACCCAAGGTTATTGTTCGATTCTGGATCATTGCAATCGCACTGGCGCTGATTGCCATGAGTACTCTGAAACTTAGATAAGACAGGTAATGGGTAATAGGTAAATGATATAAAATTCATAACCTGTAACCCAACCCGGATAAACCAGAAAAGTTACAAGTGAGCTAAAGTTAAGGAGTCGCTACACTCCGGCTTTTATACAAATTGGAAGTATTCCTTAACTTTAGGCACTTTAGATCACTTTAGGCATTTCACACTTAATTGGTTAAGCATTTTTTTGCCATAACAAGCACAAAATTTACAACTAAGTACTAATAGATTATAACCTGATTTATCACATGGATCTCAATCACAAAAATATTGTCATCGTAGGCCTCGGCATATCGGGGATTGCGGCGGCACGGTTCGCTAAAAAAAAAGGCGCCTCCGTAACCGTAACAGATATGGCCGGTGAAAAAGAAATAGGCGCTTATGCTCCCATGGCACACAAACTGGGTGTGCATATGGAACTCGGGAACCACAATATTGAAACCTTTGAACGGGCCGATCTTATCGTGGTAAGCCCCGGCGTTCCCCATACAATTCTGCCCATAAAACGGGCCATGGCAAAAGGAATTCCCATAGTAGGAGAGCTCGAACTTGCTGCAAGATATATCCGGGAACCTGTTATTGCCGTATCCGGCACCAACGGAAAGACCACAACAACCACGCTTTTGGGCAGTATGCTTAAAAACTCGGGGTTTAAGGTCTTCGTAGGCGGCAATATCGGAAACCCATTGATCGATTACGCAGGCAAAAGAGGAACAGCAGATATTGTTGTGGCTGAAGTCAGCAGTTTCCAGCTGGATACCATCGATACATTCAGGCCTCGAGTGGGCGTTCTGCTGAACATCACTGCCGATCATCTGGATCGTTATCCGGATTTTAAGTCCTATGCCCGGTCAAAAGGCCGGCTCTTTGAAAACCAGCAACACAGCGACAGCGCAGTTTTAAACGGTTCCGATCCGGTCATCCGCTCGGTAACCAAAGACCTTCGCGCCCGAAAGCTTATCTTCTGTCATCAGGAGAATTCTCAGGCCAAATACAGGGAAAATGCGGTCATCCGCCGGGGGGATCCGCCAACCCCTGCCAGCATAACGATTCGCATGAAAGAAAACCAAAAAATATCCCTTGGCCTTTCCGGGACAACCCTTCCGGGCCGGCACAATCTTGAAAATGCTGCCGCGGCATCACTGGCGGCCATTGCTGTCGGCGGGACACCGGAAGGCGTACAGTCAGCCCTGAATGATTTTAAAGGGCTTCCCCATCGGATAGAATATATCACAACCCTAAACCACGTGCGTTTTTTCGACGATTCAAAGGCAACAAATGTTGATGCAGTAATAAGAGCGCTCGAAACTTTCGACCAACCCATCGTTCTTATTATGGGCGGCCGTGATAAGGGAGGAGATTTTCGTAAACTTTTGGAACCGGTGCGACAACACATTAAAAAACTGATCGTCATGGGAGAAGCAAAGGATAATATAAAATCCGTTCTCAAGGAAGGTTGCAGGGAAAGCGTGCAAACCGCATCTACAATGGAAGATGCCGTAATTTCAGCATATGGTTCAGCATCGCCCGGTGATATTGTGCTTTTGTCTCCGGCCTGTTCAAGCTTTGACATGTATAGCAGTTATACCGAACGCGGAGAAGATTTCCGCCGGGTGATCGGCAATCTTAAAAAAGTCAAAAGAAAAAAAGAATGACCAAAACCGATCAAAATAGCCGGAAGACTGGCGGACAGTCCTTGTATTACGATGTCAGGCTATTGTTCCCGGTGCTTTTCCTGGTGGGGATAGGAATTGTAATGGTCTATAGCGCAAGCTCCGCCCTGGCCTTTAAAAAATTTGGAACCGAGTACTATTTTTTAAAAAAACAATTGCTTTTCGCTGTATTAGGAATCGTCGCCCTAATAACCTGCAGCCGTTTTCCCTACCGGTTTTTTCGTTCTTTGACATATCCGCTCCTTATTCTGTCTCTGATTTTTCTTGCTGCAATTCTGATTACCGGGCTCGGATATTCGGCGGGAGGGGCAAAACGGTGGTTCCGTCTGGGGAGCTTTTCATTTCAGCCCTCTGAATTTGCCCGTTTTGCACTGGTAATCTATCTTGCTTACTCCATGAATAAAAAAAAGGATGTGCTGAAGGATTTTTATGTGGGTTTTCTTCCACATATTATGATCCTTTGTATGCTTACCGTTCCTATCATCATTCAGCCGGACTTCGGTTCAGTGGTTATTCTTGGAGTTCTTACATGGGTTATGCTTTTTGTGGGCGGAGTTCGCTTTTCGTATCTAATAGCGTCATTGGCTTTGATGATCCCCGCTGCATATTTTTTTATGATCAGTGCCGACTATCGCCTAAAACGGATCACAAGTTTCCTGGATCCGTGGCAGTATTCTGCAAATGACGGCTACCAGATTGTACATTCCCTCATGGCGTTTGGCACCGGAGGAATATGGGGCACAGGTATTGGAAAAGGCTATCAAAAGCTGTTTTACCTTCCGGAGCCCCATACCGATTTTATCTTTTCGGTCATCGGAGAGGAACTTGGACTTTGGGGAGTCCTGATTATCCTGGGTCTCTATATACTGATTTTCTGGAGGGGGGTCTTTATTGCCAGAAATTGTAAGGATTCTTTCGGATCATTTGTAGCCATGGGGCTGACAACGGCAATAGGCCTACAGGTTTGCGTTAACATGGGGGTTGCCCTGGGACTTCTCCCGACAAAGGGACTCACCCTCCCTTTTTTGAGTTACGGCGGAACTTCCCTGTTATTAAATATGGCATCCATCGGGATATTGATGAATATAGGAACCGCTAAAAAAGTGTTTAAAAAGCCTAAAACCTGATGAACTCGTAAAAAGTCCGTTCAAATGACAAGCGGCAAAAACAATTATGGGGCAAATCGATAAAAAAGCACGGATAACCAGAAACTCTTGTTCATTGCGGCAGCCTTCGGGTCCCCTGCGCATTGTCATCGCAGGCGGAGGAACCGGCGGCCATCTTTTTCCAGGCATTGCCGTCGCTCAAGAGTTTATGGCCAGAAATCCCAACAGCAAAATTTTATTTGTCGGTACGGGCAGGCCCTTTGAAACCAAAGCATTATCAGAAGCAAATTTTGCCCATAAACGGATTACATCAGAAGGAATCAAGGGACGGGGACGGGGAAACCAGGCCAAGGCTATCCTGAAAATACCCAAGGGGATATTTGAATCTGTCATGATCCTGAAACGGTTAAGGCCGGATATAGTCCTTGGTGTTGGGGGATATTCCGCAGGCCCTTTGGTTGCCGGAGCATGGCTTCTGGGCATTAAAATAGTTCTTCATGAGCAGAATATTTTGCCGGGAATTACAAACCGGATTTTATCCCGTTTTGCCGACCGGGTATATGTTTCCTTTGATGATATTCCAACCGGTATATACTCTAAAAAAGTTCTTTATACTGGAAACCCTGTACGCAGAGAAATTCTTCAGTACGCAAGGAATCAAAAAGGATTGGAAATTGACGATTCACAGCAAAAGCGACATTTTGTGATCCTGATATTAGGGGGCAGCCAGGGAGCTCACAGCATAAACATGGCTCTTTTGGACGCCATAGAAAAGATCAAAGACAAAGATAAGTTTTTCTTTATTCATCAGACCGGAGTCAATGATGAAACAAGAGTAAAAAATGCATACCAGCGGTATGGTATGTCCTCCAGGGTTCAGGCATTTTTCAATGATATGGTCCGGCAATATCAAAAAGCCGATCTTGTCATATGCCGGGCAGGAGCAACAACTGTGGCGGAAATCAAAGCCATTGGAAGGGGCGCTATTTTTATACCCTTCCCTTTTGCTGCGGATGATCACCAGGTTTTAAACGCCCGTTCGTTGGAAAAAGCCGGGGCCGCCGAAATGATACTTGAAAAAAATCTCAACGGCAAAGCCCTTGCCCATCGGATTCATTTTTACGCCTCAAACCCGGATACGCTTCGTCATATGGCATCCCGGGCAAAGGATCTATGTCGTACCGATGCGGCGGCAGTTATTGTTGATGATTGTTACAGGTTAGTTCGTTTCGCTCACAATTAGGCGGTTAATTGTAAATTTTGTGTATTTTATATCAAAAAATTTATCCAAGCTAATTAAGTGTGAAGTGCCTAAAGTGATCTAAAGTGCCTAAAGTTAAGAAATATTAACAACTTATATAAAAGCTGGGGCGTAGCAACTCCTTAACTTTAGATCACTTCAAACTTTAGTTCACTTTAGTCACTTTTCCAGTTTATCCGGGTTGGGGGATAATGGAGTAATGGAATAAACCAGGAGCTATTAAAACATATGTTTCTTAAAAAATACCATATCCATTTTGTCGGCATCGGCGGTATCGGGATGAGCGGAATTGCCGAACTCCTCCTCAATATCGGCTACAAGGTGTCGGGATCCGACAGCAGTATGTCGGACATTACCCGGCGCCTGGAAAACCTTGGCGGTATTATATTTAAAGGACATTCTGCCGAGCAAATCCACGGGGCGGATGTTGTGGTAACGTCATCGGCCATCGGCCCCGGAAACCCCGAGGTCACGGCCGCCGGTCAAGCGTCAATCCCGGTAATACCCAGAGCCGAAATGCTTGCCGAACTCATGCGTTTAAAATACAGCGTGGCCATTGCAGGCGCCCACGGCAAAACATCTACCACGTCGATCATCGCTTCCGTACTGGGCAAAGGCGGGCTTGATCCCACGGTGGTTATCGGCGGAAAACTCAAAAGCATAAATTCCAATGCACTTCTTGGAGAGGGAGACTATATCGTAGCCGAAGCCGACGAAAGTGACGGTTCTTTTCTGAAAATGTCTCCAACCATAGCAGTGGTAACCAACATAGATCGCGAGCATCTTGATTTTTATCGGAATTTGAACGCAATCAAAGAAGTCTTTTTAAACTTTATCGACAAAATACCTTTTTACGGTCTGGCGGTCCTTTGCCTGGATAATGAGCCGATCCAGGATATTATCCCCAGCATCCAAAAACGTTTTACAACCTACGGAATGAGTACTCAGGCAGATTTTCAGGCCAAAGACGTGGTTTTTGAAGGACTGAAAAGCAGATTTC
>Ga0272444_10000776_pt1 | contig 32422 bp, 28 predicted proteins | sample SSMForm13_FD_201033 | JGI IMG/M metagenome (GOLD analysis project Ga0272444, IMG submission 201033) | Marine sediment archaeal communities from Little Sippewissett salt marsh, Falmouth, MA, United States - SSM-Form-13 | ecosystem: Environmental > Aquatic > Marine > Wetlands > Sediment ...
AGGAGTTCCTGAAGATTTACGCTCTAGATGTGGCTGCCGTTCAAACCCACCGCCCCGTCAACCGAATCGATCACAACGATCGAGTCTATGCCGAACAGGACTCCAAGTACGACGCGATCGTCGAGGAAATACACAACGTCAGCTCCGCAGGAAGGCCTGTGCTTGTCGGCACGACAAGCATCGAGAAGTCCGAGCGCATAAGCAACCTTCTCACCCGAAGGTATGGTATCGAACACCTTCTGCTCAACGGGCGAAAGGAATACGCCGATCGCGAAGGCGAGATAGTGAAGCTCGCCGGGGGCCAGCACCCGGTCAAGAAGGGCGCCAAGGAAATGATCGGCAACGTGACGATCGCCACGAACATGGCCGGTCGCGGCACGGACATCAAACTGGCGCCTGAAACGGTCTGGAAGAATTGCCGCGTCCCCTCGGCAGAGAAACTTGCCGAAATGGGGATCGAGGTCGATCCGCTGTTCCCTCCTGGCGTTAACAAATGCTGCCTGAACTGCGGCCAATACGACCCTGCCACTAACTGCGCGCATTGTTTCAAGCCCAAGATCGACCCGGAATTCCCCCTTCGTGGTCGCACCACGTGCCGAACCGAGGTCCCTTGCGGCCTGCACATTGTCGGCACGGAACGTCACGAGGCGAGGCGGATAGACAACCAGCTCAGGGGACGTGCAGGAAGGCAAGGAGACCCAGGTTCAAGCAGGTTCTTCTTGTCCCTCAGGGACGACCTGATGACGATCTTTGCCGGCGAGTGGACAGTAAAGGTACTAGGCTGGCTTGGGCTCCAAGGCGATGTGGCCATCGAGGACAAACGCATCTCAAAGGGCGTCGAGCGAGCCCAGAAAAAGGTCGAAGAGCGCAACTTCGAGATGCGCAAGAACATTCTCGAATACGACGAAGTCATGGACTGGCAGCGGCACAGCTTCTATGGCCAGAGGCAGAAAGTCCTGGAGGGAAGGGACCTCGAAGGTCTGGTAATGGACATGCTTGCCGAGTCTGTCGAGGAATCGGTCGATCATTACCTCAGCGGACAGTACGGTAAACGCTGCATCGCCGAATGGGCCAGGAAGAATCTCCAGGTCACCATCGACGAGGCGCAGGTCCGGGCGGACTCGCCCGAGGACATGTCAAGCCTGACCGACGATTTGAAGAGCCGGGCAAAGGATGAGGCGGCCTCGGTCATAAGCATAACCCTCGGCGAGTACATGGACGATGACCTCGACCGCGGCGAGTGGGATCTGAAAGGCCTGAGCGCCTGGGCCATGAGCAGGTTTGGTGTGAACCTATCCCAGAACCAGTTGCGAAAGATGGAACCGGGCGAGGTGGAACAGCAACTCTACGCCGCTGCCTGCGAGAGGATAGATCAGCTCGACGCGTCGGCCTTGGCGCCTTTCCTGGACAAGAGCTTCCCCTCGCGTTCTCTGGCCGACTGGGTGTTCGCCAAGTCGGGGGTCAAACTGGATGCGGAGAGCCTGGACGGAAGTAGTGAGGACGTGTATGGGCATGTGATGTCCGAACTGACTGCCGCATACAAAAGGAGAGAAACCGAGTACCCGGTTGAGTATGCGATCGACGTGACCATCGGACGGGCCGATGCGGAAAACATCTATGCTCTCAACACCCTGGCCGAATGGGCTAATCGGAAGTACCGGGCCGGTCTGTCGGGCGAGAGCCTTAGAGGCAGGAAGCTCGCGGACATCAGAAGCGAATTGGTGGACCTGTCCCGCGACTACGCCAGTAGCGGGCGGCTTGAACGCCTCGTGGAGGAGGAGATCGGATCGGACGGTGACGTGCCTGCCGCGATAGACTTTGCCAGTAGCAACTTCGATACGGAGCTTTCCGAGGGGGACTTCGACGGCGATGTGACAGGAAAACTCATCGAGGTCGGAAGGCGGTTCCTTCGTCGGGAAATGACCGAGCTCGAGCGTTTTGTCCTTCTCCAGATCTACGATAGCTCATGGGTGGACCACCTGCTGGCAATGGATCATCTCAGAAGTGGAATCGGCCTGAGAGGCTACGCTGAGCAGGACCCGCGCGTGGCATACAAGCGAGAAGGCGCCAGGATGTTCCAGGAGATGCTCGCCGGTGTCCGAGAGAAGGTCACCGACATGATCTTCAAGGTTCGCCTGACGGCAGATACGCAGATGGCCAACGTGTACCAGGTGACCGATATGGTACATGAGCAACTGACTGCCTACGACCAGGTAGCCCAGGAGATGGCAGCGCAGCAGCCCCAAGGCCCAACCGAGAAGGTGAAACCCATTATCCGAGACGTTCCCAAGGTCGGCAGGAACGATCCGTGCCCTTGCGGGTCCGGTAAGAAATACAAGAAGTGTTGCGGGCGCGGCGTCTAACGGGCCCGGCAAGCGAGGAATATCATGGCCGAAGACCGCCTGTCAAAACGGTTCGGAAAGAAACAGAAAGGCCGCAAACTCAACGAGCTCTCTCGCAAGACCAGAAGCATCGAGGACATCGAGGCCGAGGAAGAGATGCTCGAAAACACCCCGAAGGCCGAGCCCATACAGGCCGAGAAGAAGCCCAAGCGCAACGCTCCTTGCCCTTGCGGATCAGGCAAGAAATACAAGAACTGCTGCGGTGCGAAGTAGGTTGCCCGTTCAGATCATCCAGGCCCCTGCCAATCCGGGGGGTCTTTGAGCCTGTAGAGCATCTCCCCCGCCTTCGGCACGTACAGCCTTCCCTCGTCTTCGTGCCCTTCCCACCAGGAAACATCGATACTGGCAGGATCTCGATGGCCCAGGTTCACCTGTTCGCACACCTCGGCGGGGATCCCGGTTGCCAGCGTCACCCGCACGCGCGGTTTCTCCACGCCGTCTTCCATCGCGCCAATCCCGCGAACGTGTGTTGAGTGCGCAAGCACGCCCCATGGGAAGTCTTTGAACCTGTCCCAATCGGAAAGGAAGTAGTCGCGCGTGTGATAACCGATTTGGCGTATCACGTCTCCATGCGTGTAGGAGATTTCGGTAATGTGCGGAGCGTAGATGATCAGCTCCCCCCCGTCTGCAACTACCGGCTCCATCTTGTACATGCACTTTCCGCCGGTCCAAAGGTCGTCGTACATCTCCGGCGCCCTGGACAAAACCGAATCGTAAGCGCGATCAGTGTATTTGATGTGCGTCTTGTCCGACAGATCGGCAGCAGCCGACCAGGCGTCCTTAACCTCTCCGAAGTAAAGACCCGCCAGGTCTACGCCCTTGACCACCATACATAGCGCGCAGGTCTGAACATCCATCATGTCGAAGGCGGCGTGAAGCGTCGCTCGAACGGGAGTGTTCTTATTGCCGATTATCTTCGGGTTCGTGATGACCGCGCCCAGCCAGTGAAAGAAATTCAGCAGTTCCTCTCCGCAGATGCCCGGGAAGAAATACTTCGCCCCGCCGGAAAAGCCAACTACCTCGTGCGGAAATACCGGACCGATCACCATGACAATGTCGTAGTCGAAGATCAGTTTGTTGACAGTGACGTCTATCTCCATCGCGAACAGTCCGCCGGTAATCTCATCTATTTGACCGGCTGTCAGCGTGCCGATCTTCCTCAGGGCGTCGGGGCTCTGCCAGAGGTGATTGAAGACCCGTGACTCTCCAAGCACCTGTTCCCGCTGCCCCGGCTCGATACCGAACAACGCGTCGATGTTTTCCTCGCTCAGCGGAGGGTGCGTCCCAAGGGCAACCAGGAAGTCGATCTGATTCGCTCTTCCCGCCAGCTCCGACTTGAGCATCCGTGCCACCTTGGGCAAGGGGCACGTCCGCGTGCGATCTGGAACGATCGCGAGGACCTTCTTCCCTTCCGGCTGGATTCCAGCCGCCGCAGAGGCGACGACTTCACTCAACTGCTCATCCGAGAGAATTCCGTCCGCATTGCCATAGCCCGTCACTTCCATCTGCATCTCCGAAGCCAACTATGCTCAAATTCCAATTATGCAGGCAATTATATAGGCGCAGACCACCAACGCAATGCGGGCGATGACAACGCCCTTGCTAAACCGAGGACTCGCCTCATCCCGCATTCGTTATGGACCGATTATAGAATATTGCAGGAGACAAGATCCCCAATGATCGTAGTGCACGTCACACACGAGGCCGTGGAAAAGATTGGAGGCATCGGCGCCGTCATAGCCGGACTCATGACAGCAGACGCCTACGCGGAGAAGGTCTCCAGGACAGTCCTGCTGGGACCTCTGCTGACCACCGACCGCCCCGTGAACAGGCGCCTTGGAGACAAAGGTAAGGTGATCTACAGCTCCCTTGACGCCGTGGAGGGCCCGCCATGGAAAGAGAAGTTCAGGCCCATAGAAAGGACCTATGACGTCAACATCGTCTATGGCACGAGAATGATCGACGACCCGTGCAGCGGGCGAGAAGTCGAGGCCGAGGCTTTGCTTGTGGACGTCTTCCACGTCAACAAGGACAGGCTCAACCTGTTCAAGGCCGAACTGCACAAGAAGTTCGCCGTTCCGTCCATACCTTTCGAGAACGTCTGGGAGTACGAGGAATATGTGCGCCTTGCCGAACCAGGGTTCGAGGCGCTCAAGGCGATAGGCGCTGACGGAGCCGGGGAACAGGTGGTGCTTCTGGCCCACGAATACATGGGGATGCCCACCGCGCTGAAGTCCGTCCTAGACGGAGCAGCCAACACGCGAACCGTGTTCTATGCGCATGAGGTCGCTTCGGTCAGGCCGATCGTCGAGAAGATGCCCGGACACGACACCATGTTCTACAACGTGCTCGAATCCGCAAAGGACAACGGTTGGCGATTCGAGGACATCTTTCCCGCGGCAAAAGACAACTACAAGCACGCACTGGTCAAGGCAGGAAGGTATTGCGATTGCGTGTTCGCGGTGGGCGATCTCATAGTCGAGGAGCTTTGCTTCCTGGACCCGCACTTTCGGACCATGGAGATAGACCTCGTATATAACGGGATTCCCGCAATGCGCATCGATTTAGACCAGGCGACAGCCAGCAGAGATCGCATGAAGCAGTACTGCGAGAATCTCTTCTCATGGCGACCGAACTGGATTTTCACCCACGTCGCCAGGCCCGTGCTAAGCAAAGGCATATGGCGCGATCTGCGCGTTTTGCACGAGATGGAGCCCCTGCTGTCCGACAAGGGCGAGTCGGCGGTTTATTTCATGCTTGGCACGCTCGCGGGGCAGCGACGGGTCCAGGACATCCGCCACATGGAGCAGGTTTACAACTGGCCGGTTTACCACGAACGCGGCTATCCCGATCTCTGCCAGGGAGAGGAGGTCCTCGGAGACATCTTCGACGAGTTCAACCGCACACACAAGGCCAGTCGGGCAGTGCTTGTGAACCAGTGGGACTGGAATAGAAACGTGTGCGGGAATCGCATGCCCGCTGACATGTCCTTCACCGACATCCGCTGCGGAACCGATGTCGAGTTCGGCCTCAGCGTTTATGAACCATTCGGCATAAGCCAGCTCGAGCCGCTTTCCTTCGGGGCGCTGTGCATCGTGTCGAACGTGTGCGGATGCGTGGGCTTCGCACGCCGGGCCGGTGACGGAAAAAACATTGAAGATAACCTGATCGAGGGGGACTTCCTCCACCTTGCATCCGAGCTCGCAAGCGTGGACGAGATGAAGAACCTTCCGGCAAGCAGAAGGGACGAACTCGAGGCCGTCGAGGGTCAAAGGCTCGCACGGGCGATCTTCGAGCGCCTTGCAAGGAACACCGCGACACTCGAACAACGGATCCGCAGCGGATATGAACTGGCCGTCAAGATGAGCTGGGAACACGTGATGCGCGAGTACTTCATGCCCAGCCTGTCCGAAGCTGCCGAACGACAGTGACATCGCGCCTCCTTATGTTCCCGTCAGTGCGGAAACGCCAAACCTGAAGTGGTCGCAGCCTCATGCATAAACTACTAAAAGAAGTGTTGAGTATCCTATAATCAGCGTGTAGATTCCGAATCCGAATATACCTTCCACTCAGGAGCGAATATGAAGCTTTCTGCAGCAGCGGAACTTGCGGTGAGAGGCGCAATAATCGTCGCTGCCGAGTACGGTAACGGACCGGTGACGCTCAACGAAATCTGCAGACGCCGAGACCTGCCAAAGCAGTACCTTGTAAAGATATTCTCTTCGCTCAGTCGGAGCGGGCTGGTCAGACCAATCAGAGGAAAGAATGGAGGGTATGTCCTCGCTCGCAACCCGAGCGAAGTTACAGTCCTGCAGGTCATCGAGGCCGTCGAGGGTCCCACGGCGCTGAACTACTGCCAGGAAGATCCCCCTCAATGCGACCACGTGGACTGTGCGATCAGGCCGATATGGGCAGAACTCCAGAGAATCTTCCGCGAGAAGCTCGGATCGGTCACCCTTGCCGACTGCGTCAACAAGTCTGCTGATTGAGGCGCCAGCCTACAGCTCTATCGACTCTCCAGGCCTGAGAACATGCACCTTGCAGCCGGCTGCCGCGGCAAAGTCTTCGGCATCCTGACTGGAACCGACTATGTCGCCCCAGTGATAGGGTACGGCGGCTTTGCATCCGATCTGCCCGCAGGCCACTGCCGCTTCTTTGGCGTCAAGTGTGTAGGTTCCCCCAACCGGCAGCAGTGCCAAGTCCACATCTCGCAAGTCGCCCATTTCCGGCACGATATCCGTATCTCCGGCATAGTATATTCGCTTCCCGTCCAGTGTGAACACGGCGCCACACCACTGATTGCTCCTTGGGTGGAACGCCTTGCCGATATTGTATGCGGCCACTGCCTCGATGGTGATCCCCCGAATAGTCATGTGCTGGCCGGGGTCCACCGCGCTTGCGCTATGGAGCTTGGACACCGTTTCTGCCGGGGCTATGACCGTGGTGGTATCCTTGCTCACCTTCGCTAAGTCCTCAGGGGAGCAATGGTCATGGTGACTGTGGGACACGAATACGACATCGGCGTCGTGGGGCTGATCGGACAGTTTCCAGGGGTCCACGTAGAGCACATCTTCTGCCGTGGAGATCCGGAAACTGGCATGGTTGATCCACTTCAACTCGACAGACATTGGGCGCTCCTCTCAAATGGGTCGGCCTGACTGAGTATTGTAGCCAAGGGGCCGACATGCAAGGGGCATCTGTCGGGTAGCACCGCAGTATTTCGCTGGAAGGAGTTGAAATAGCACCAATTTAGTGCTATATAATAGTGAGAGGATTGAGATGCTCTCATTCAGCAAAAAAGCAGGATATGGGCTGATAGCCATGACCTACCTCGCTCATCTGGGCAATCAGGAAGTCGCCAGCGCAAGAGAGATAGCCGAGAGGTTCGGCATCCCTGCATCGCTTCTGATGAACGTACTGAAGGAACTGGCCGTGGCAGGATGTGTCGCTTCCGTCCGCGGATCCCACGGAGGCTACAAGCTCGCACGCAGCCCGGACCAGATCGATCTGGCAAACCTGGTTACGGCCCTTGATGGCCCGATCCGACTGGCCGAGTGCATACAACACAGACCCGACGCAAAGGACCACGCCTGCAAGGTAATGGACCGCTGCCCCATCGTGGACCCGGTCCACCGCGTCCAGCGCAAGCTGAACGATTTCCTCAAGGCAGTCACCCTTGCCGACATCCTCCAGCCGGCACAGATAGAAGCGGATTAGCGGAGCCAAGCATATGCCACTCAAGACGCCAATCTATCTTGACTACAACGCAACCACCCCGGTTGATCCGAGGGTCCTTGAGGCAATGATGCCCTACCTGACCCAGAAGTACGGCAACGCCGCAAGCAGGATACACTCATTCGGCTCGGTCGCCTCGCAGGCAGTCGAGCGAGCCAGACAGCAGACGTCCTCTCTCATCGGGGCGGACCCCAAGGCAATCGTGTTTACCTCCGGCGCTACCGAAAGCAACAACCTCGCCATAAAGGGCGTTGCCGAAGTCTATTCCGAGAGAGGCAAGCACATAATCACATGCCTTTCCGAGCACAAGGCAGTGCTCGATCCCTGCAAGCACCTTGAGCGGAACGGGTTCACCGTCACCTGGCTCACCCCGGACGAGTACGGACGGGTATCCGCCAGGCAGATCGAAGAGGCCATAACAGACCAGACCATTCTCATATCGATAATGGCCGCCAACAACGAGGTGGGCACAGTCAACCCCATTTCCGAAATCGGCGAGGTCGCCAAGATAAACCGCGTCATCTTTCACTGCGACGCAACACAGGCGGTCGGGAAGATCCCGCTCGACGTCGAGGCGATGGGCATTGATCTTCTCAGCCTGTCGGCACACAAGATATATGGCCCCAAGGGAGTCGGCGCCCTGTTTGTCCGCCGTCGCGGGCCCCGTGTGCGACTGGGTTGCCAGATGCATGGCGGAGGACACGAACAAGGCATGAGAAGCGGGACCCTCAACGTGCCCGGAATAGTCGGTCTGGGCGCCGCAGCAGAGATCGCCGGAAGAGAAATGGCGGAGGAAGCCAAGCGATTGAAGGCCCTTCGAGACCGATTGACCGAAGGCATTACTTCCCAGTTGGACTTCGTCAGCATGAACGGGCACCCAACTGAGAGGCTTCCCGGAACGGTAAATCTATCGTTTGCCTACGTCGAGGGCGAGTCGGTTATGCTCAAGATGGGCAGCATTGCTGTCTCGTCCGGTTCCGCCTGCACCAGCGCCTCGCTGGAACCCAGCCACGTGCTGACTTCAATGGGCGTCGGGGAGGACCTGGTGCACAACTCGATACGCTTCAGTTTGGGCAGGTTCACCAAGCTTGAAGAAATAGAACACACCATTGAACGGGTCGTCAAAGCCGTTACAGAACTGAGAGAACTCAGCCCCCTTTACGAAATGGCAATGGCCGGGGTGGACCTCGGCAAAGTGCAGTGGAAGCCGGTCTGACAGCGGCGCCTGCAAGAGTAAGGCAACAGCAATGGAATACAGCAAAGAACTTATAGAACACTTTGAGAACCCAAGGAACATAGGTTCTCTTGACCAGGATTCGCCCCGGGTCGGCACGGGGGTTGTCGGAGCACCGGTCTGTGGGGATGTTATGAAGCTCCAGGTGGAAGTGGACGAGGCCGGCGTAATCGTGGACGCTAAGTTCAAGACGTACGGTTGCGGCTCCGCGATCGCCTCAAGCTCATTGGCAACGGAATGGTTAAAGGGCAAGACCATCGAACAGGCGAGCCAACTCAAGGACAGGAACATCGCCGAAGAGCTGTCTCTTCCCCCCCTGAAGATTCACTGCAGCGTTCTTGCAGAGAGGGCGGTCAAGGCTGCAATCGACGACTGGAAGCAGAAACACGGCAAGCCCGTTGCATTGGACGATTGGCAGAAGGGATAGGCCTGCAATCTGGTTGGCGCAGTCCTCAAGGGCATGTATAATTCTATTAGGCGCATATGTAGCGCCCTCTCTTTGGAGCGCGACGGTTGAAGCATATTGCCGATATTATGGAGGCACCCGGGCAGAGCCCCAGGCCAATCAGGCCGGCGGCTGCGCCCAGTGCGTTTGCTTCGAGCCAAGCCCGGCCCGCGCTTCGCCCGCCCGTCCATTCCTATCTGTATTGGCGTCGCTGGTAAGCGAACGGGCCTGTCCCGTCGTCTGGTTGACGCCTTTACAAGTCTTTCTGGAACTTTCAGGAGCAACGCAATGATAGTCGTAATGAAACCCGGAGCCGAGAAGCAGCACATACAGCATGTCATCGACCTGGTGCACGATTACGGGCTCAAGGAACATCCGATCTACGGTACTGACAGGACTGTCATAGCGTGCATCGGAGATAAGCGGATGGTTGACAAGGGAGCCATAGAGAACGCCCCCATGGTCGACAGGATCGTTCCGATCCTCGCGCCCTACAAAATGGCCTCGACGGAGGTCAAGAAGGATAAGACCCAGATTCCCATCGGACCTGAGGGCTTCCCGATGGGCGGAACCAAGGTCGGAATTATCGCCGGACCGTGCGCCGTCGAAGACCGCGACAGACTGATGAAGGTCGCCGAAGCCGCCAAGGACGCTGGGTGCGTGGGACTGAGAGGCGGCGCGTTCAAGCCCAGGACGAGCCCATACAGCTTCCAGGGTCTGGGCGTTGAGGGTCTGAAGCTGCTCGCAGAGGCACGGGAGCGGACCGGCCTGGCCGTCGTCACCGAAGTCATAGGCATGGAACATGTCGATATCGTCACCGAGTTCGCCGACGTCCTCCAAATCGGCGCAAGAAACATGCAGCATTACCCTCTGCTGGAAGCTGTCGGTGCGGTAAACAAACCCGTTCTACTGAAACGAGGGATGTCGGCAACGCTTGAGGAGTTCCTCCTCGCCGCGGAGTACATCATAAACGCCGGGAACAACCAGGTAATCCTCTGCGAGCGAGGGATCCGCACGTTCGAGCAGAACGTCCGCAATACGCTTGCCCTGGCGACCGTTCCGGAGCTGAACGACAAGACGCACCTGCCAGTGGTGATCGATCCGTCGCACGGAACCGGGCACGCTCACCTTGTTCCCGCAATGTGCCGGGCCGCCGTTGCGGCAGGGGCGGACGGCCTGCTTATAGAGTGCCACCACGACCCGGAGCACGCCATGTCCGACGGAGCGCAGTCGATAACGCCTTCAGTGCTCGCGGAGATGATGGACCAACTCAAACGAATAGCCCAGGTCCTCGATAGAGACATCTGAGACCGCTGCTTGCGGTCAGGGCTGGCCGCGTCCGGTTTGACAGATCCCGCCACCTTTCCGAGCGGCTGATAATCGCGTACCATCTGGCTCGTCAGATCAGGGAGAATCTCGCGAGCAATGGATCGGTCGTCCGAGTTGGCTGCAACTAACGCTGACGGCAAGCCTACCCGCGTCTGGGTGAGGCGTGCTCCGCTGGCCGCCGCTGCCGGGGCGCTAGCGGCAGGCATTGTCGCGGGAAGGTACTTAGAGCTTCCGCCAGGCGTATGGGTCGTGCTGGGCTCGGCGGGGCTGGTTCTCGCGGCTGTCACCCTGCGCAGGAGACATCTCAGGACACTCGCTGCAGCGGGCGTAACCGCGGCAATCGTTTCCATCGGCGCAATTCACGTCCACACATCCTACTACCGCATTGAGGAAGATCACATCGTCACCTTCACAGGTTCTGCACCAATTCTGGCAACTCTACGGGGGCGGATTATCACCAGTCCCATGCGATACAGGGACACCACGTCCATGGGCTACCGTCGCCCCGACAGGATTGGCTTCGTGCTGCGAACCGAGAACATCCTCACCGGCCAGACATGGCGCAGCGCAAGCGGCCTGGTGCGAGTGATGATCCAGGAACCGACCGACCACCTCTGCGCCGGGCAGAAGGTTGAACTTGTCGGTAGGATCGGCCGCTTCGCCAAACCCGCGAACCCCGGACAATTCGACCGAGCCTCCGCGGCAAGGAGGAAAGCGACGCTGGTATGGATGACCGTTCCTTGTCCCCAAGGCGCCATCGTGCTGTCCGGAACGCACAGATCGTGGGCAGAAAGAATATACTGGAATCTCCGCTCCGCCTCACGGCAGCACCTCGCCGGATTCGGTGACGGTCAGGACGCCTGCCTGCTCGGGGCCTTGATCATCGGGGAGAGGGACCCGTCCCTTGACCAACTCAACCGCACGATGGCCCGGGCAGGCGTTGCCCATTTCCTGAGTATATCGGGCCTGCACCTGGGCGTGTTCCTCGGCTTCATCTATCTGCTCTGCCGCATCTGCATGCTTACCCCGCGTCGTTCGGCCTTGCTCGTCCTGACCGTCCTGGGCGTATATGTCCTGATTGCCGAACCGAGAGCCCCACTTCTGCGATCGGCATTGATGGCCGCCGCACTGTGCCTGTCAACCATCGCCAGAAGGCGGCACAGCGCGATCAACTCCATCTCGGCAGCAGCGATCCTGCTGCTGGCAATGGACCCGCTACGACTATTCTCTCCGGGATTCCAACTCAGCTTCGCCATCGTCTGCGGAATCGTGCTGCTGCTCAGGCCGGTGCGCGGGATCATCTTCTCCCGCCAACTCCGGCGCCGAGGACTCTTAGTCTTCCGCGCCGACCAGTCAATGAAGCGTTGGGTGCACTACCGTCTGGGCAACTGGCTGATGGACGGCATATCGCTGGCCCTGGTCGCCTACATTGCCGCAGCGCCCCTGGTAGCGTATCACTTCGCCCTACTGGCGCCCTATGCGGTGTTTCTTAGCGTCCTGTTGTTCCCCTTGGTGGCGATGGTTCTTATCCCGGGGTACGTCTCCATGGCGCTGCACTGGCCGCTTCCTGGGCTTTCATACACAGTTGGCAGGTTGGCAAACTGGTCGGCCGACCTTCTCGCCAAGTCAGTTGGCGCACTCGAGGGCCTTCCCGGGCTCAGCTTCCAGCTTCGCCCTCTGCACCCGGCATGGGTTGTGTTGTGCTACGCGACCGTCGCCCTGCTGATCTACGGGCGGAGGATTCCGTTCGGCAGAATACTGGCGACCGGTGCGATGGTGGCCCTGGTCGCCTGGAGCGTGATGTCCCAGTTGCCCGAGGCGCGTCCCGATTGCGCTCAACTGCATGTCTTCGCGGTCGGCTCGGGACAGTGCTGTGTGCTTAGAACGCCCTCGGGAAGGACCGTTATCCTCGATGCGGGAACGTCGGCCGGATATGACGCGCATCGCCAAGTGCTTGAGCCGGCAATACGCTCGCTTGGGCTTCCGCCACCGCCAGAAGCCCTGATTTCCCACGCAAACACCGACCATTTCAACGCCTTAGGCCCGATGGTCCGATCCGGGCAACTGCGCCGCGTTTACTTTAATGATTACTTCGCCACAGGGGCATCTACCCCCTCCTGGCGTGAGTCCGCACCGTGCAAGTTGATGGCCTCGCTCAGAGAAGAACACGTCGAAGTGGTCCGCCTGCACGAGGGAGACTCGCTGAAACTTGACAAACAGACGCGGATTGACGTGCTCTGGCCGCCGCGAGACAAGCCCGACCACCTCACGGTGAACGATACTTCACTCGTCTTGCGCATCTCCTGCGACGACAAAACCGTGCTGCTGACCGGCGATCTCGACCAGCATGGCCAGGAGCAACTCGCCATAAGTGAGGCGATTCAGGCAGACTTGCTGATGCTTCCCCATCACGGGGGGTGGGAGTCTTCACTGCCCGCGTTCGTCGATGCCGTAAACCCGGATGCGGTATTGGTGAGCACCAGGCGCGATCCTGCCGTCGGCGCCAAGAAAGGCGAAAGGGCGGCGTTCTTCGATGGCCTTCGCTCTCGCTGCCGCTACCATACCACCGCCAGCGACGGCTGGACCTGCGTAAGCTTCGGCAACGGCAAGTTGAGCATCGAGACAATGCGAAGGCGAACCGACGCCGACTGAACCAATGCGAGGTGTCGATTGGACCCGCAGAGGTTTTTCACTGCATTAGGTTAGGCAACCAGCTATCCTTGCCTGACCGGATAGCTCTTGGAGACAAGTATGGCAGTGGAATACTGCGTGGTTAGCATAGGAGCGTTGTCGCATAACCGCCTGTGGGGCGAGTCTGCCCCTCTGCGCACAGCTCACGCGACCACAACATATGTGGTCTCCGGTAGAAAGCGCATTCTCGTGGACCCGTCGCTTCCGGAGGTGGCCTTGGCGGCAAGGCTCAACGAGCGCACCGGCAAGCGGCTTGCCGACGTTACCGATGTATTCTGCACAACGCTCAGGCCGGTGCACAGAAGGAGCATCGAGGCGATACCGAAGGCCAATTGGTGGGTCAGTGATCTGGAACTCAAGAGTTACAGCAGGCATCTGGAAGGCATGCTCCAGTCGGCGGATCGCCTCAGTGCCGAAGACGCGTCACTTGCTGAAGACGACCTTAAGCTGCTGGAAAGCTTCAAGCCTGCCCCGGACAAGTTCACCGAACAGGTCTGCCTGTTCCCGACGCCGGGTCCTTCCGTCGGGGCGGCAGGGCTACTTCTGACACCCACGGAAACCACCATCGCCATTGCCGGCGACGCGGCGCTGACCGTCGGACATGTCGAGGCCGGCCAAGTCTGGCAGGGATGCAGCGACACTGCCGCTGCGATGGGATCGCTGATGGAACTGCTCGAAATTGCCGACATTCTTGTCACCGGGCATGGTAACCTCATGGCCACACCCCGTAGGCGCTGGTTCTGAAGGCACAGTCCGGTATAATCTTTCGGCCCAGGGATGTTCGAAGAACCCGAACAATCAGACGAGCCGTCTGTTCCGCCTCATGAATCACCGGTACGCAAACAGGGGCTCTCCCACCGTGCCCGCCAGCGCCAAGCCTGGCAAGGCGATTCGGCCGCGCCTCTAAGGGGAGCGCGATGAGCTGGGGAGCGTATCTTGTCAGCCACCTCTGGGAGTTGTTGCTCCTGGCGCTGCTTCTGGCGTGCTCGGGTTTCTTCAGCGGGACAGAGACCGCCCTGTTCAACCTCACCCGGGGGCAGCTCTATCGGTTCAGCAAGAGCAAGTCTCGCCTGGGACCGATGGTGGCATCGCTGATGAGGCGGCCGAGGCGGCTGCTCCAGACGCTGTTGCTGGGAAATATGCTTGTCAACGTCGCCTACGAAGCCGTCGCGGCAGTGATGATCATAGCTCTCGGACGTCGCGGTCTCCATGCCGGCGCCGCAGTCGCGCTGGCTGCCGTTCCGGTGTTTGTGTTGATACTGGTCGGAGAAGTCATCCCCAAGATGCTCGCCTACAGGTTCGCGGAACGATGGGCCGTCGCGGCGGTCGGACCGCTGAGCTTCCTGTGCAGGCTTCTACGCCCCGTAGTGTGGGCGCTCGAGACTTCGCTAGTGATGCCGATTTCCAGACTGATAGCTCCACACCGCCCTGCCCAGGCGGACATAACTGCATCTGAGCTTTTCGCGCTTCTGGACTTGTCCGCCAAGCGAGGGCTCATCGGACAGGATGCCGGCGCGCTCATGCAGGAAATAGTGCACCTCACCGGGATCCGAGTCTGCGATATCATGGTTCCCCGCGTGGACGTAATCTCCTATGACGTCCATGACCCTTCCCAAGGCCTAATTGACCTGTTCGCGCGGACACGACTCCGCAAAGTGCCCGTCTACGACGGAAAGATCGACAATGTGCTGGGCGTCATCCATGCCAAGCGCCTGCTACTGAACAGGTCGCGCCCGCTGCGCGAGTTGGTCAGCCCGGTCGTATTTATTCCCGAAGCGGCAAACATCGAGCGGGCGCTGCTACAGTTCAGGGTCCGCCGCGCCCAGACAGCGATGGTCGTGGATGAATATGGAGGCATCGCGGGCCTGGTTACGCTGGAGGATATCGCCGAGCAGATCGTCGGCGATATCGAGGAAACACAACAAACGCCGCGAGGCAAGCCTGTTCGGCGGATCGCAAGAGGCGTCTATATGCTGGACGGAGACCTGGCCATCCATGAATGGGCGCAGGCGTTCGGCATAGACCTTGCTGAAAGAAGAGTGAGCACCGTCGGCGGGTTCATGACATCCTTGCTTGGAAGGATACCGGTCGTCGGAGACCAGGCCGCCTACAGGAATCTCAATTTCACCGTGGAGCAGATGCGAGGCAGGAGGGTCAGCCTGGTCAGGCTCGAACTGGAGGCCGAGAAATCATGATCGCGTCGCTCGCCCAATACGCCCCTTGGATTGCATGGACAGTGGTGCTGATTGTGTCCATTCGTCTTGATGGGCTCTTCTGCGGGCTGGAAACCGGCATCTACATCATGAACAAGAACCGCCTGGAACTCCATGCCGAGTCCGGCATTGCCACGGCGAAGTCACTTCAAAAGATGCTGACCAGGCCCGAGAATCTCCTGACCACGCTGTTGATGGGAACGAACATCCTTAAGTACATCTCCACGTTCGCGATAAGCGCGATGTTCGTGCAAGCAGGCTACGAGCAGAACGCTGAATTACTGACGATGGCGATAGCCACTCCGCTGCTGTTCGTCGCCTCCGACAGCGTTCCCAAAATCGTCTTCCAGAGGTTGGACGCCGAGTCGGTATACAAGCGTGTCTGGCTTCTCAAGGGCACCAGCTTCGTCCTTCGAAGTACGGGCTTGCTTGGTCTCGTAATGGTCATTTCGCGCGGACTGATGGCGCTGGCGGGAAGGAAGGGCGACCAGCGTGCCCCCATGGGCAGGGGTGCGCTTGCGACCATGGTTGCCGACAGCACCGCCAGCGGATTGCTCACGCACTTCCAGTCGGTCATGGCCGACCGAGTAATGCACATCGGCGAAGTGAACGTCGCAGACACCATGACACCGATGGACCAGGCAGCGACTATCAGCCTTTCCGCCAATCGCGAGCAGATGATCGAAGCGATGCGCAGGCACGAGTACTCCCGCCTTCCGGTCATTGACGATGCCGGGCTGGTCGTCGGAATCCTCAACGTCTATGACGTTCTGACCGACGAGCAAGCGGCGGCTCCTTCGGAGAAGATGAGGTCGCCGCTGGCCCTTGCCACGAACATGACCGTTACCGACGCCCTCTATAGGATGCGTCGCGCCCGTCAGGCCATGGCCGTTGTCCAACGAGAAGGCGTGTTCGTCGGAATCGTGACGATCAAGGACCTTGTAGAGGAGATTGTCGGGGAACTGGAAGCGTGGTGACCTCCCATCCCGATTGTCGGATACTACTTGCCCTCACCGTCCATCCAGCCAACCAACACGCGGCAGATGGAATCCTGGCAATCCTTGGCTACCCACGCCTTCCCGAGCTTGACATTACCGACCAGAATCGAGAAAGCCAACGCAACGCGATAATCCCCGTCCAGCACGTATCCGCTGAGACAACTGGCGCTGTTGATGTAGCCGGTCTTGGCAAGAATCCTTCCCGAATAGGGTTTGCGTGTCAGACGCTTGGCAAGCGAGCCGTCCGTACCGCTTCTCGGAAGCGACTTCAGGAACGCCTGCGCGCCTCGCCGGAGCGCCAACCCGGATAGAACTCCGCAGACCGCCCTGGGCGTGACGCGGTTCAACCGCGACAGGCCACCCCCGTCGCGGACGGTAAGATCCTGCCCATCGATGGCGTATTCGGAAACCATCGCCGCTTTCATCTTCTCCGCACTGCCCCGCCATGTGCCGTCCCCAGCATGCAGGAACAGGCATTCCGCAGCCATGTTCAGGCTCAGCTTGTTCGCCCGCCTGAGTACGTCGGCCAGTGGTGTAACCGTTCGTGCCAGGAGAGTCGCTCCGGAAGTGTCCGGTTCGCCGCGTTTGACGAGCCGTACTTGCCCCGAGAGTCTAACTCCCGCACGCGCAAGCCGGTCGGCCAAGACCCATCCCAGCAGCATCGGCGGATTTTCGCACGCGACCCTGAGAGCGGTTGTGGTCGATTTGCTCACCGTGCCTGTCAATACGACGCGAGAGTCGTTCTCGCTCGTACGCAGCGACCAGAGATGACGCTTGCCCCTGGCGACCTTGTTGGAGACCTTGATGTGCCTGCTTGACGGGCTTACGGAGGCACGGACGGATTTGTCGTCCACAACGAAGGCTGCCTCGAAACAGTTGTTGTGGAAGTTCAGTCCCGCTATAGGCGCGCAGTACCAACGGCTGCGCTGCTTGGCAGGCCAGTCTTCATGTCTGCGCTTGGTGAGGGAGAACCCTCCGCACACCAGCAGATCGCTCGGGACATCGCCGCCGAAGGTGTTCTTGACCGCTTCAGCCCATCTGTCCAGCTCGCAGTAGATGTCAGCGCCTTTGCGGGCCGCGATGATCGGGTCGCCGAGGGTCGGATCTCCACCGCCCACGACCAGCAGGGACTCGCCCAACCTATACACGCTGGTGACAAACTGGTGGTCCGGCCCAAGCTTGGCCAGGGCAAATGCGCTGGTCAGCAGTTTCTGATTGCTTGCCGGGATGAACTGACGGTCCTCGCGGATACTGACAAGCCTTCGGTCGGTTCTCAGATCGACCACCTGCACCCCGCAGATTGCCCCCGAGGACGCCTCGTACTTCCGGACCAGGGACTCGACCTTTCCCACCGGGGAAGCCTGGGCGCTCGCACCGAGCAAAGGCGATACGCTCAGTGCCGTCACCAAGGCGACAGATACGGCCAAGCTTCCTTGCCTCAACGCTTCCTTCAAAACTTCCTTCCAGGCTGTTGAGTTTTCCTAGAGCCTCCGGCGCGCATTCAGGAAGGCATCGGCGCGCCGACAACGTCACCGAAGCAGGTTCCTATCGCCCTGGCCGCTTCTATCAAGGGATTTTCCAGCGGAACCGTTCGCACCTTTCCGGCGACATCCTCAATGGCGGCGTCGGATATCCTGCCGTCGGTCCGCACGACCACGCGCCCGAATCGACCCTCATTCAGCAACTCGAACGCGTGATACCCGAATTGCGTCGCCAGAAGGCGATCTGCCGGCATCGGAGAGCCGCCTCGCTGGACGTGTCCGAGCACTATCGCCCTGCTGTCCAGTCCGCTGGTGCTCTCGATCTGCTGGGCGACGTACTTGGCGACCCCGCTCAGGCGTATCGGGTCGGGGGAATCTTCGACCACACTATCGACGAACATCTCCCCGCCTTCGGGTTTGGCGCCTTCGCCGGCTGCGATGATCGTGAAACCCTTGCCAACCTTGCTGCGATGGAGACAACGCTCGATGATGACATCGAGCTTGAACGGAATCTCGGGAATCAGTATCACGTCCGCACCGGACGCCACCCCCGCATGCAGCGCCAACCATCCCGCGTAGCGTCCCATCAACTCAACGACCATCACGCGATGATGACTGGATGCGGTCGTGTGAACTTTGTCGAGCGCATCGGCTGCGGTGGCGACGGCAGTCAGATGACCGAAGGTGATGTCCGTCCCCCACAGGTCGTTGTCGATTGTCTTGGGAACACCGACGATGTTCATTCCTCGCTGTATGAGTTGAGACGCGCCTTCCATTGTGCCGTCTCCGCCGATTACGACCATCGCGTCCAGACCTGCGTCGCGGTAGTGCCTGGCGACCTGGCCCCGCACGTCCTTGATGACCCATCCGCCATTGTCTGGTACGGCGTACTTGGCCGGGTTGGCCTTGTTGCACGAACCGAGGATCGTCCCGCCCTGGGTGAGTATCCCGCTGACGTCCCGATAGCTGAGCGTCCGCATGCGGTTCTGTATCAGACCGAGGTATCCGTCCTCGATTCCGACCACCTCCATCCCGCCGCTAATCGCGGGCTTGGCCACAGCCCGTATGACCGCGTTCAGGCCGGGACAGTCGCCCCCTCCGGTAAGCACGCCAATCCGTTTGAGCTTGCCCGCCATTGGCTTCTCCAGACAAGAACCGCATCTACTGTCTTCAAGGCAGGCAATATACTACAGCCTCGCTACGGAAGCACGAAGCGCAATCGACTATGGAACACCGACGGAATCTTCAGGCTTACTGATAAACCCCGCACAAATGGACGATATCTACCTCTAAGGGCCCAACGCCCTCCAAGAGCAAACATGAACCCGACTTCTGAAACAGAACGTAGACAGCACGCTCGGTATCCGCTGAGCACCGGCCTGCACCTCTACCACGCGCCCACAAAACGTTCATTACCAGGGCGTTGCGAGAATATCTCTCAGGGCGGGCTGAAGATGCTCATCCCGGCACGAACGCCCGTTAAGGCGGGCGACTCGCTCCAGGTCCGGGTGGGCGCGATGGACAGGCCCGAATTCGCCGCGCTTTCCGACAAGCCCGTCGATGCCTCCGTCGTCCGCGTTGACCGCCGGGCGCTCCTGACAGCTGGGCACCTCGCGGTCGGCGTGAAGTTCATCTGATTTTCCGGTCACCCCCCCCTAAACCACTCAGGCTTGGGTGGCGCTTATGCGCCTACCATTGCCCCTCTGCGAACGGGTGGGCCGGACCCTTGGGCTTGCGCTTCGGCAGTGTCCCGATAACTGCCGCCGCCAGCGCCAGGTCCGCTTTGGTGGTTATCTTGATGTTGCGGGGGTCGCCCAGAACTACGCTGACGGGCTGTCCGGTCCCCTCCACAAGCTGGGCATCGTCGGTAACATCGGCCAGCTCGCCCGAGTAAGCCTTGACCAGAACGTCCTTGCGAAACACCTGTGGGGTCTGAGCTTCCCATAGATCGTCTCGGGAGGCGGTCTCGTCGATGACGTTCGCGCCGGAAACTCGCTTGAGCGTTCCATGCACCGGATAGGCCAGGATGGCGGCGCCTGTCTTGTCCGCCTCGGCGAACACGCGGTCTATCCAGAGTTCGCAGATGCAGGGACGCACCGCGTCGTGGACGCAGACCAGTTCCGCCTCGTCGGCGACCTTGGCCAGCGCATTGGCGACCGACTGCGGGCGTGTCGGGCCGCCTTCGGTGAGTTGCACTCCCATGAAGCCCAGATGTCCGCCGTAGCGAGACTTCATCTGCTCCATATCCGCTGCCGACACGACCAGTTGCGTCTGGCAGACATCGTCCCTGCTGGTGAAGGCCTCAAGCGTCCGCACGAACACGGGCTGGCCTTTGATCCGCTCGAAGATCTTATTGGCCCTGCCGCCGTACCTCTGCCCGGACCCGGCGGCCGGGACTATCACCGAAACCTTGGACATTGGCGTCACTCCTCTGGTTTCCCTCAACAACGCTCCACGAGCAGCGATTATACTCATTTGCCGGCGCGGTTGAACGGTGCAACTCCGCGCACTTCCATAGCAGCGGGCTTGCTACCCTCGGCATGTGGGTGACTGTTGGAGGTGCGGAAACACTGGCGCTCGTGAAAGCTTTCACAAGCATCTTTGGATACTCCAGGCGAATTGTTTACAATCGAGTCATACGTTTGCTATCATCGCTCGTTTCTTTGGCCTCTTGAAACTGCGGAGCCATCGCTCAGCCATGAACAGCCAAAGCCAAGATGACCGCTCTGCCGCCTCGTGCGGGCTCTGTCCAGGATGCGACGGCAAACCTGGCGGCCCGGGCGACACGTTAACCGGTTTGAGATTTGGACTTGCGTCCGTCGCCGCTTTCGGCCTGCCGCTGGCATTGGCCGCCGCGGGGGCAGTTATCGCTGCTGGCGGCGCCTTCAGCGCAGCTACCCAACTTGCCGGCGCTGCTGCCGGGCTGACCATTGGCGCAGCAATCGGAATCTTGGCAAACAAGGCCCTTCGCCGCGCCAGTGACCGCCAAGCAAGTAGCCACTGCGTTTCACCTTTCCTCGCAGGCAAGGAGCTTCCATGATCAGTCTGGAAGGACTACCCGGAAAGGGGAGCTTCCCACGAGGCCTGCACCCGCCAGCCAGTAAACACCTTGCTGAGGACTCGCCAATCGAGGTCCTGCCGACGCCCGAGCAAGTAGCTGTGCCTATGTTGCAGCACACCGGAGCGCCCTGCGAATCGCTGGTCAAGAACAAGCAAGAGGTGTCGGCCGGGGAGATGATCGGCAAGTCTGAAGCATTCGTTTCAGCACCGGTTCACTCACCGATAAACGGTGTCGCCGCGATGGCGTCGGTGACAACGCTGGCCAACGGCAGGCACGTAAAGACCCAGCCGATAAAGGCCCAAGGCGATCAACTCGCAGGAGAGGCCCTCTACGAAGACATTTTCGGAGGCGACTGGCCCAAGAGCGGGCTCGACAAACACCAGAGTAAGACGATCGTACAGGCGGTCCGCGATGCCGGAATAGTGGGCATGGGCGGCGCTGCTTTCCCCACTCATGTCAAGCTGACCGTCAGACCCGACAAGCCCATAGACACCATCGTAGTCAACGGCTGCGAATGCGAACCCTACCTCACCGCAGACTACCGGCTGATGATCGAAGCGCAAGGACCGATAGTCACGGGAGCTCTGCTGACCGCCCAGGCATGCGGGGCGACCCAGATCGTAATCGCGGTCGAAGACAACAAGCCCGCCGCCATTGCCAAGCTGAGAGAGGCTGCTGCGGGCACGAACATCAAGGTCGCGTCGGTCAAAACCAAGTATCCCATGGGGGGAGAGAAACAGACTGTTCCGGCGACGCTTGGGAGGTACGTGCCCACGGGCGGGCTTCCTCTCGATGTAGGCGTTGTCGTTGTCAATGTCTCCACAGCAGCAGCTATCGCCCGGGCTGTGTTGCGATCCAAGCCGCTTACTCACAGAGTTGTCTCGGTAAGCGGGCGAGGAATTGCCACCCCCAGAAACCTACTCGTCCCCGTAGGGGCAACACACGGAGAGTTGATCGAATTCTGCGGCGGTCTGACCGACGATGCGGTCCGGGTGCTCGCCGGAGGGCCTATGATGGGCTTCACCCTGGCGGAACTCGACACGCCTGTCACAAAGGGCACCAGCGGAATAACCGCCCTGACCGGTCAGGAGGCCAGGCGGATCACCGAGACAAACTGCGTTCGTTGCGGCAGGTGCGTTGACGTCTGCCCGCTCAACCTCGTGCCGACCAGGATAGCCCTTGCCGCCAAGGCCAACGACTGGGACCTGGCTCGCAGATACTACATCACTGCCTGCGTCGAATGCGGATGCTGCGCCCACGTGTGCCCCGCGGGCATCGCTCTGGTGCAGTTGATACGCATGGGCAAGGCACAGATGCCAAGAGACTGATTAGGAAGCTCTTCTGAATCGAAACATGGCTGACCAGACCGCAACACAGACTGCCGTTGAGAAACCGGGACACAGGATATATGTAGCCCCTAGCCCGCACATCATCAACACCGGCCTTACCGCGCGAAGGATGATGCTCGACGTCCTGATCGCGCTTGCGCCCGTTCTGATCGCGTCGGGAATCGTCTTCCAGATCTATGCGCTCAGACAGGTGACAATCTGCGTTGCCTCCTGCGTAATCGCGGAGCTTGTGTTTACGGCCTTGCGACGCAAGCCTGCAAGCGTCGGGGATCTTTCGGCGGTGGTAACCGGAGTGATACTGGCGCTGTCGCTTCCGGGAACGGCCCCTTGGTATGTTGGCGTAATTGCAGGCGTCGTCGCCATCGGAATCGGGAAGATCGTCTTCGGCGGGCTTGGTCAGAACATGTTCAATCCAGCGATGGTCGGAAGGGCCTTCGTAATGATCGCCTTCGCGAAGATGTTGGGCGCGACGGCTTACGTGGATCCGGCTTCGGCCGTCCAGGCAGTCACGCAGGCGACCCCGATGCAGGTATTCAAGCAGGAAGGCGTTGTCACCCCGCTGTTGAGCCTGTTCCTCGGTAATACAAACGGATCGCTGGGCGAGACAAGCGCCTTGGCGTGTCTGTTGGGCGGGCTGTACCTCTGCATCCGAAGGACGGCATCGTGGGAGATTCCGCTGGGAGTGATCCTTTCCGTCGGCGCGATCGGATTGGCGCAGGACGCGCTGAACGGGGGCAACGGGTGGTCCGCCCTCCATCATCTGCTTGGCGGGGCGCTTCTGTTCGGAGCGTTCTTCATAGCGACCGACCCGGCATCAAGCCCGCTGACACCCAAGGGCAAATTCATCTTCGGGCTCGGAATAGGTTTGCTTGTGATGCTGATGAGAACATTCAGCAGCTACCCCGAAGGCGTGATGTTCGCGGTTCTGCTGATGAATTCGGTCGTACCAATGATCAACCGTTGGACGATACCCCGTCCTGTCGGAGGCCCCGTCCCCCAGCCGGAAGCGAAATGATGACTATCAAGTACCTCACACAGGCTTGGCTTGTCTTGGCGCTGGCCATCTGCTTCGCAGCGGCCCTTGCGGGAGTGCAGATCGTCCTTGCAGAGAAGATCGAGACCAATAAATTCGACGAGACCATGGGGCAGATACCGGGACTGGTGCCCGGCTCGACCGGAGGCGAGTCGTTCGACCTGGAGGGCCGCATCGTATATCGCGCCGTCGGCGCCGACGGCGAACAGGTTGGCTGGGTCGTTCCTACAGACGGACAGGGCTTCGCCGACAAGATCGAACTTCTCATCGGCCTGGACGCCAAGGCAGAGACGATCACGGGCCTGTATGTCCTAGATCAGAAGGAAACGCCGGGACTCGGGAACAAGATAGCCGAGGAGGCATTCCAGGACAGGTTCCGTGGCAAGGCGGCCGCCGAGCCTCTTTGCGTAACCAAGACAGAGCCTCCCGCCGACGGCGAAATACTCGCCGTCACTGGCGCTACCGTTTCTTCAGAAAGCGTCACGAAGATCCTCAACGACACGCTGGCCGAGATGAAGGCCAAGCTCGCAAAAGCATCCGTTAAGGACTGACAGCCTATGGCAAACGACGGGCCCACACCGCTGGAAAGATTCATACAGGGCATCCTGCCGGAGAACCCGGTCTATCGCCAGCTACTTGGAATGTGCCCGACGCTGGCCGTTACAAACGGAGTGGCGCAGGCACTTACCATGAGTGGCGCAGTGCTGTTCGTTCTGTTCTGCGCCAACATCATCACGTCGCTGATCCGCAGGCTGCTCAAACCTCACCTGCGCATACTGGTGTTCACACTGACGATCGCCACATTCGTAACGATCGCGGACAAGTTCCTTGCCGCCTACCTCTATTCCATGTCTAAGGCGCTGGGCCCTTATGTTCCGCTGATCATCGTTAACTGCATCATCATCTGCCGGTGCGAGGTATGCGCCTCCAAGCAGAACGTGATAACCGCCGGGGCCGACGCGATCGGACAGTCGATAGGCTTCACGCTTGCCCTTCTGAGCCTTTCCGCCGTCCGGGAGATACTCGGCACGGGCGCGTTGATGGCCGGTACGGCAATGGAGCTTCGCGTCATGCCGGCCGACTGGCCAAACTGGGTGGTGATGATCCTTCCTCCGGGCGCGTTCCTGACACTGGGGCTTCTGCTCGGCGCGGCAAACTGGATGGCGGACAAGTTCTCGTCAGCGAAGGTGACAACTTCATAGGACCGCAATAGATGGAACACCTGGGAACATTGGCGCTGATAGCAGTAGGGGCGGCGCTGATCAACAATTTCGTGCTGCACTACTTCGTCGGAATCTGCCCTTTCATTGGCGTGTCCCGGCGCGTGGACATGGCCTTTGGGATGGGCTGTGCGGTAACGTTCGTGATCACGATCGCCGCAACGCTGAGCTGGGTTTTCACGTACTACATTCTCCGCCCCGGCGCCCCGCTTGCCGTAATGGTATCCGGACGGGCGGACATAGACCTGAGCATCCTGAACTACATCGTATATATTTTCGTGATCGCCTCGTCGGTCCAGCTTGTCGAGATGTACGTCAGGAAGTTCTTCCCGACGCTCTACAAATCATTCGGCGTGTTCCTTCCGCTGATAACGACCAACTGCGCGATCCTCTTCGCTTGCCTGGAGATCATGAAGCACGTTTCGGGGGTCAGCCCATCCGAGGTCTGGGGTCTGGACAAGGCGCTGGTGTTGGCAATCGCGGGGGGGGTAGGGTTCATGCTGGCCATCGTAATCATGGCGGGAATCCGCGAGGAGCTGGAACTGTGCGACGTGCCGAAATGTCTGAGAGGCGCGGGGATAACGCTGATAGTCGCCGGCATACTCGCGCTGGCGTTCATGGGGTTCACCGGTGTCGATCGCAGCCTGAAGGAGTTGTTCACTCCGCAGACCGACGGACAAGTTGAGCAATTGCCTTCAGAACAGGCCGCTCTCCCGGCGGCGCCGTTTGGCGGTTCAACAACCGAACAAACGGACAGTTGAGAACTAGATAGGACCTACTGGAAGTGGAACTGATAACGGTCATATTGCTGGCGGCAGCGACGATGCTCGTGCTGGCTGTGTTCATGGCCTACGTGCTCGGATGGGCCAACAAGACCTTCCAGGTGGAGGTCGATCCGAAGGTGGAGCAGGTCACCGAGGCGCTTCCGGGCGCCAATTGCGGTGGATGCGGCTATGTCGGTTGCTCCGAGTACGCCGAAGCAGTCGTCGCGGGCAAGGCCCCTCCGGACAAGTGCCCGGTCGGAGGCGAAAGTTGCGCAGCCAAGATCGCCCAAATACTCGGGATCGAACTGGAGCAGACCTGGCCTTACAGGCCCGTCGTCCACTGCGGCGCCAATTACGAGCAAAGACTCAAACGCCATGATTACTACGGTGATCGCCGCTGCGCCACCGCCAACCTGGTCGGCGGCGTGCAGGGATGCACCTATGGATGCCTGGGCTTCGGCGACTGCGAGGATGTCTGCCCGTTCGACGCGATCCACGTAATCGACGGCCTGGCGACGGTTGACTACAACAAGTGCACCGGTTGCGGCGCGTGCGCCAAGGCTTGCCCCCGCAACATCATCCACATGGTGCCCTTCAAGGCGGAGAAGATGGTCGTGGTCGCGTGCAGCAACAAGGATTTCGGCAAAGATGTCCGCGCCGTCTGCAAGGTCGGATGCCTCGGCTGCGGCGCATGCGCCAGGCTCAGCGACGTCTTCAAGGTCAAAGACAACATCTCGCGGATCGACTATGACAAGTACGACCCCGAGCAGATGGACGCGATCAATCTCGTTCTTGAAAAGTGCCCCATGAAGCGCGTCGTGGAAGTGGGCAAGCCATCCGAGGCGGACCTGGCCGCCGTTGCCGATGAGGAAACGCCCGAGATCGTCAGGGACGAATTCAAGACCACGGTGGACAAGACCGAGTGGCACGGCTGATACGCGACTTTCTCGGGCTCAGCCCTGAACCGGGCGCTACTTGGCGCGAACACGCCAGGCACATCGCACTTCAGGTCTTCCGCGCGGTCCTAATCGGCTACGCGGTAACTGCGATGCTCCTTTACGCCCTGCAATCCAGGATGCTCTATTTCCCGCAACGGGAGGTGGACTCCACCCCTGCCGATATCGGCATGGATTACGAGCAAGCTTCTCTGACGGCATCAGACGGCACGCGGATTTCCGCCTGGTGGATCCCTGCTGAGAATCCCAAGGCAACAGTGTTGTTCTGCCACGGGAACGCGGGGAACATCTCCCACCGGTTGGGTACGCTGTCGATCTTCAACCGGCTCGCCTTCAGCACGCTTATCTTCGACTACCGCGGATACGGCTCAAGCGAAGGCAAGCCCACTGAGAGGGGAACATACCTCGACGCCGAAGCAGCTTGGCGTTTCCTTACCGGCGAGAAGGGCATAGCACCGGACAACATCGTCATATATGGCAGGTCGCTGGGAGGCGCCGTTGCCGCCCATCTGGCTGCCGATGTGGCTCCGGCGGCGCTCGTGGTGGACTCGTCCTTCACATCCGTACCGGACCGCGCTTCCGAGATGCTGCCCATCTTCCCGGTGCGCCTGGTCTGCAAGTTCCGTTATGACACTCGCGAATGCCTGAAACGAGCCGGGCGCCCGGTGATGGTCATCCACAGCCGCGATGATGAGATGATGCCCTTCAAGCACGCAAAGGATCTCTACGAGTCCGCCGGCGAGCCCAAGCAGTTGCTTGAGAGACAAGGCTCCCACAACGACGGATTCGCCACTTCGCCCGGTGAGGTACTGACAGAGCTCGGGAAGTTCGTTGCTCGCTCCGTAGGCAAGCCTGGCACGGACGGTTCGCGGTAGTCTCAGTTATTCGCCCCACTGCCGATCGAGTCCTTCTGACCGCTTCCTTGCAAGGTAAGCGAACAGCCCGGATACGACGGTGCACAGAACAACCGTCCCCACCGCCAGGGCGGCCAAGGCCCTTGGCGCAAAGCTGACGTTCGGGACAAGAACTGAAGCTGCCGTTAGGGCGCCCCACAGGTTCATCGACAAGCCGAAGGGCGACCCCCACAATGCCGCTTGAAGGAAACCTATCCCCAGAATCCACATGGACGCTGCGTAGGGGGAGACGACGCTGTACTGGGCGAGCGAGCACACCATCGTCATTCCTCCCAGCAAGCCTATGGCCAAGCCGGTCAGCAGTCCCCGCACAACGGTTCTGCTTCGCGAGCCGAATGGAATCGAAAACAGTGCAAGCATAACCATGGACAGCTGCGGGCCTCCGCTGGTCGGCAGATAGTAGCCGGGAAATGCTCCGATCGCGAAGACGGCGAAGGCCGAGTAGATCGCCTTCATCGCCTTGGATCGCCGCTTGCTGGTGGGTCTTGGTAACATAGCTACTCTGTGGGCGTTATCGTTGGAGTCTCCGAAAACCCCTGCCGGCCATGTGTGCGAGTACTTCCCATTGGGCGCTGGGCGAACAGACTGTCAAAACCGGGCGTGATGACTATCTCGAAGTCTTCCGGATCGCCGAGAACCATCATCGCTTCCATGCCATCTTCCGAGTCAATCAGATCCAGGCCTTGCTCTCCCAGAACGCTCAGCGCGGTCGCCCATGCGTCGGCAGTCGTTGCCGTCGGCGCCACGACAGTCACGGAAGGCGTCATTTCGGCGGGTCCGCCCGTGCGAGGATCGACAATATGGCTGTACCGCTTGCCGTCTATGTCCACAAAGCGACGGTAGTTCCCGCTTGTGCAGACGGCAGCGTTGGAGATTGTGATCGTCGCAATCAGGTTCTCCCCAAAGGGGTCTTGGATGCCGATGGTCCAGCCCTGGCCTTGACGGTCCCCAAAGCATCTGACATCGCCTCCGACATCGACCAGGCCGTCTGTGGCGCCCTGTCTGAGCATCTCTGCGGCAGCAGCGTCTATTCCGAAGCCCTTGGCAATTCCACCCAGATCGATACTCGCCCTGGCGGAGAGCTTCCTGACTCCGCGCCGCCCCAGCTCGAAGTTATGCCATCCGCTCGCCGCAAGCGCCAGGGCGATTTCCTCTTCGGTGGGCATCCTTCTTTCGCGCCCTGCTCTTTGCCACGCCTGCAGGATCGGACCACAAGTCACATCGAACGCGCCTCTGGTGGCGTCGGCTATCATGCTGCTGGTGCGGAGCAAACCCATAAGCTCTGCGGGCAGTTCCAGTTCAGTGTCCTCCTTCGCCGCGTTGAGCCTGCCCAGTGCAGAGGAGGCGAGCTTGGCGCTCATCATGGCCTCGACGGATCGCAGCGCTGACTCCGCGTCGGCCAGGATCCCTTCGCCGGCCTGTTTGCTGCCTCCGGGGGCGAAGACCTTCAACTCGCCGGTGGTGCTCATCACAGCGCTTACCCGTCTCGTGACAAGTCCTGCCCGCTTCTGGAACAGCCTGGGCAGGCCCAGCAGAATTGCCGCCACGCCTAGGGCAATGCCCAACATCGGAAGCTTGTTGCGTCTTGTTGAGTTGTGCTCGGACATAGGCTGTTCGCTAAGGGGCTTCAATCGGGAGTGTGGTGTTCTGCGGTGATGGTTGAGTGCATTCCCCCTCGCGTGGTGAACTTTCCGGTCACCTTCATGCTTCGGGGCTTGCACGCCGCGACGAGGTCGTCGAGAATCCGATTGACGACATCTTCGTAGAATACGCCCTCATTACGGTAGCCTTGCAGGTACATCTTCAGGCTCTTGAGTTCGATGCAGAGCTTGTCTGGGACGTACTCTATCTCGATCGTGCCGTAGTCAGGCTGGCCTGTCTTCGGGCACAGGGAAGTGTATTCCGGCGCCACATGGGCAATGAGATAGTCCCTCCGCGGGTGTGGGTTCTGGAATGTCTCAATCTCAGCCATGGTCTTGCCCGCCGAGCGCCTTGCTCTGGAATCCGCTAGGACGATAGGTTACAAACATATCCACAGAAGATAAAGCTCAGCAGGGATGTTGATGGTCAACTCGGGACAGAAACTTGCAGTGGTGCTGCTTTCAGGCGGGCTCGATTCGGCGACGGTTCTTGCCATCGCACAGGACAGGGGCTTCCGTTGCCACGCGATCAGCTTTGACTACGGACAGCGGCATCGCTTTGAGATTGCCTCAGCCAAGGAAGTGGCGCTTGCTGCCGGCGCGGCGGACCATCGCATAGTCAGAATAGACCTAAGCGCCGAAGCGGGCTTCGGCAGAAGCGCCCTGACGGACCAGATCGACGTTCCCAAGGACCGGCCCGATGACGGCGGGATTCCTGCCACCTATGTTCCTGCCAGGAATACCGTCTTCCTCAGCATAGCTCTGGCCTGCGCGGAGACAATCGGTGCTCAGGATATCTTCATAGGCGTTAACGCAGTTGACTACAGCGGGTATCCGGACTGCCGGGGAGAGTTCATAAAAGCCTTCGAGAACCTGGCCAACCTGGCCACCGCTGCCGCAACCGAACATGGCAGGAAGTTCACTATACACGCGCCGTTGATAGACTTGACCAAGGGTCAGATTATCCGCGTCGGACTGGGTTTGGGCGTTGACTACTCGCTGACTCACAGTTGCTACGATCCGGACGAGAAGGGCATCGCGTGCGGTCACTGCGATGCGTGCAGGCTCAGGCTTAGAGGCTTTCGGGAAGCGGGCGCTGCTGATCCGGTTCGATACCAAGCCGGATAAGTCGCCGGACCCGCAGAAGCGGAAGCTATCGGCGCGTCTCACTGAAGTCTCTGTCGCAGGAATCACGCTGGCTGCATCCCGCGCACGATGAGCCGCTTCGCCACCGGTGCACCAGTCGCCAGCCAAGGTATGCCGCCGCAAGAGCCAGGATTATCGCAACCGCAATGTTCTGCATTGTCGTTCCCACCCGTCAAACCGCAGACCCAACGCCCCATCCGAGCGCACTTCCAAGCTGGTAGGCCGTCATCGCCACCACCCACGCCAGAACCGTCAGATAGACCCATTGGGCCAGTGCCCACTTCCAGGACGCTTCCTTGACCGTGACGGCGACTGTGGCCACGCAGGGAGAAGCGATAAGGACGAAGAGCATTATGCAGATGCCCTGCAACGGAGAGTAGGCGGCAGCGAGCTTCGCACGAAGCGTTTCCCCTCCGTGACCATCCGCATCGCCGACCGCGTAGATGACGCCCATCTGCCCGACGAAGACCTCCTTCGCTGCCAGTGAGCCCAACAGCGCTGTGGATATCTTCCAGTCGAACCCGCACGGCTGCAGAATCGGGGCAATTCCGCGCCCGATCCTTCCTGCCGTCGAGTGCAGCAACTCCCGGCGGTGTTCGTCCACTGCGATCTGCTGCAACCGGGCGCCGGCTTCCTGGTGGTCAAGTGCGGGGTTCACCTCGATGGCGGCGCGCCTGGCCTGGATCTCCGCCCTGTCCGCGGCCGGAAGTGCCGGCCAGGTCTTCAGCGCCCAGAGCACAACCACCACCGCCAGGATGATTGTTCCCGCCTTCTTCAGGTACTGGCTGGAGTTCTCCCACATGTGAACCCAAAGCCCCTTCAGGGCAGGCCATCTGTAAGGCGGAAGCTCCATGACGAACGAACCGGTCTCTCCTCGAAGGACAGTCCTTCGAAGGATCCTGGAGCATATGATCGCCAAGACCACGCCTACCAGGTAAACCCCGAAGAGAATCATCGCCTGGTTCGTCACCTCGAAGACGCCAAGAACCGCGTAGCTCTTGGCGGGAAAGAAGGCCCCGATAAGCAGAACGTAAACCGGAAGCCTCGCTCCGCAGCTCATCAAGGGCAGAACCAGTATCGTCGTCAGCCTGTCCCTGCGAGAATCAAGTATCCGCGTGGACATAATCGCCGGAACGGTGCAGCCGAACCCGAGCAGCATGGGGATGAAGCTCTTTCCGTGCAGTCCGATCCTGTGCATCAGGCTGTCCAGAACAAACGCCGCCCTGGCCATATACCCAGTGTCCTGGAGGAAAGATATGCCCAGGTAGAGCAGCATAATCAGCGGAAGAAACACCACGACCGCGCCGACGCCTTCGATTACACCATCCGCTATCAGGCTCACAAGCAGGCCTTCTCCGCTGCCGAACCCTCGGACCCATTCGGCGAGCATCTCCTTGCCTTGGTCCAGCCAGTTCACCATCGGATTGCCGACGGCGAAGGTGAGCTGGAACAACAGATACATCAGCACCGCGAAGATTGGCAAGGCAAGGTAGCGATTCGTCATAATCGCGTCGATCTTGTCGCTTCGTTCGTGGCGTGCCTCAACAGTCTGCCTGACCGCTTCGGTGCATGCGCCGGATATGTATCCGTAGCGACGATCCGCCAGGATGATCTCTGTCGAGTCTCCGCAGACGCCTTCGATGTGTTTTCTCAGGCGTTGGGCCTCATCGAGGAATCCTCCTGCGTCTGCTCCGCACAGGCTTCTTACCCGCTTGGCAGTTTCCTCGTCCCCTTCCAGCAACTTCACGGCGTACCAGCGACTGTGATCCCCGGCAGATGCGCATTGAGCGATCTTCTCAGCGAGCTGGCGCACATGCGGCTCGACTTCCTGTCCGTACCTCGGAACGGACTGCCGGCTTACCGCCGCGTCCGGATCGACGCCAACCTTGACTACCTCGTCGAGAAGTTCATCTATGCCCCTGCCTTTGTGCCCGATCGTTCTGACAATCGGAACGCCCAGCAGTTCCGACAGTGCCCTGACGCGAATGCTGTACCCCCTGGATCGCGCAACATCGGACATGTTGAAGGCCAGCACCAGCGGAACGCCCAACTCCATCAACTGCACGGCAAGATACAGGTTTCGCTCGAGATTCGACGAGTCGATCACGTCCACCACGACATCGGGGGATTCTTCCAGGATGAAGTTGCGGGCGACTACTTCCTCGACGCTGCTGGCCGTCAGACTATATGTGCCCGGCAGGTCCACCACTTCCAGCTCAACACCGTTGCGGGTGGCCGTTCCCTGCATCTTCTCCACAGTCACGCCTGGGTAGTTCCCGACGTGCTGGCGAGAGCCAGTCATGGCGTTGAA
>Ga0272444_10000777_pt1 | contig 32376 bp, 28 predicted proteins | sample SSMForm13_FD_201033 | JGI IMG/M metagenome (GOLD analysis project Ga0272444, IMG submission 201033) | Marine sediment archaeal communities from Little Sippewissett salt marsh, Falmouth, MA, United States - SSM-Form-13 | ecosystem: Environmental > Aquatic > Marine > Wetlands > Sediment ...
GCCGGTTTCCGCCACAATTGGATATAGGAATAAATACAAAAAAAAGCAGGAGGCATGAACGCATGATGAGTAATCTGAGGTCTTCGATCTTGTTGACCGCCGTAGCGGCGATCACAGTTTGCTTGGGTTGGAGCGGGGAGGCGACTGCCGCGAAACTGGGCATTGGTGACCCTATGCCCGATTTCCAGCTTCCCGGAACGGATGGTAAGACCCACTCGCTTTCGGATTTTGCCGGCAAAGTGGTGGTGCTGAATTTCTCTTCCCAGCATTGTCCCTGGTCGCGAGGAGCCGATCCTCAGATCAGCAAGGTCGCTGAAGAGTACGCCAAGAAAGGTGTTGTCTTTGTGGGAATCGATTCCCATCGACAAACGCCCCTTTCGGAAATCACGGCTTATGTCAAGAGCACGGGCTATGCATTTCCCGTCCTCAAGGATGAGGGGAACGCCTATGCTGACAAGGTCGGCGCGATGCGCACACCCGAGCTGTACGTCGTGGACGCGCTGGGCAAGCTGGCCTACCATGGAGCGTTCGACAATCGTACCAAGCCGCAAGCAACCGGCTCGGTAAATCATCTTTCGAACGCCCTGGACGCACTATTGGCGGGTAAGACAATCGAGAAACCGGAGATCGCCGCGTGGGGCTGCTCGATCAAGCGCGCACTTAAATCCACGGCTGCTTCCCAAGGCTCGGGGGCGAAGTATTAGAGCGGTTCTCGAAATATGGGTCCAAATGAAGAGATAGAAGCGAAAAAATTACCCCTCCCGGCCTCCCCTTCGAAAGGGGAGGAGAGGGGCGGCGCTACTCTTTTCGCATGAACCGCACAAGCCTAGCGAGGAAGTCTCTCTCCCCCTTTCCAAGGGGGAGCTAGAGGGGGTAGGATTTTGAATATGTTAGCTGCGCCGATGAATATCTTGAAGAATCTTCAGATTACATTCCGGGAGCTGATTCCTCGACGGCCAAATCGTCGAGGAGTCGCTCCCGTATTGTTTACTCTTCTTCTGCCGGTTGCTTTACTGGCCGCTTGCTCTTCTCCGCCACCGGAAGAACAATCACCCGCCGCCCCTCAACCCAAGGCACTGGTGAAAACGGCAGCGCCCCAAGTGCAGGAAATTACAATTCAGAAGCTGCTCGAGTTGATCGAGTCCGAACAGGGCGGCGTCCTGGTGGTCAACTTCTGGGCCACGTGGTGCGAGCCGTGCGTCAAGGAAATGCCGGAGCTGGTACACTTCTATGAGCAATATCAACCAAAGGGCGTGCGGTTTCTGAGCGTTTCCGCCGATCACCCTCAACAGATCGAGAAGAGCGTCATTCCCTTTGCCGAACAGATGAAACTTCCCTTCCCGGTTTACGTCGTCGGGGGCGAGTCGCCCGACGATCTCGTGAAAGCGATCGATTCCAATTGGGTGGGAAGCCTTCCTGCGACGTTCCTCTTCGACGCGTCAGGCCAAAAGACCCAAGCCTGGTTCGAGCAAATCGCCTTGACCGACCTTAAAGGCGCCCTGGATCCCTTGCTGGCTTCAGCACACGCATCTGGCCAAAACTGAGACTGCCTTGATTTGAAGGACATCGAAACCAAGTGTGCTGTGAAAAAGAATCTCTATGGAGTGCGGAGGCTTGCCTCCGCTTTTTCAAAAGAGCGGAACCAAGGTTCCGCAATCCATATTCTCGCTCCCCCCCGCATTCTTTTTGCATGGATACTGAGGATAATCAAAAATCACACAAAGCGCACATGGAAGGGAGATTGCATCGAGTGTTCATTTTGATTAAGGTCGTAGACCTTTCTCAAAAATCCAATCGTCGATGGGTTCTCTGATAAAATAGCCCTTTGACTCGGGATAGCGATGGGAGGGCCAATAAAACATTCTTCTGAAATATATGTCTCGAATCCCCAGGTCGACATCGAGTTCATAGCCGACGTCTTTCCAATCTCCTACCGGTTTCTTCGGCTTCCAATAGTGAAATTCAGGACATCTGGCTAAGCCGGCCTGGGGAATCTCGGATAAATACTTTGGCACGAGATCCTGCAAAGAATCGGGATACTCTCCCTCCTCATTATGGTATTGATCAAGAGCGGCGATCAAGGGTTCTGCGCGTTGAATGACACCGCGCATTGCCTTGTCTTCAACTCTTCGATAATCCTCTTCCGAATGTACGAAAACGAAAGAAGATATGAAATAGGCGATTGTTGTCCAGCCTATAAAGAAATAGACCGAATTTATCCAGAGCCTTAATTGGGCAGATTTAGTAAAGCGCGCTAAAATCCAAATGAAAAAATGAATAATGTGATGGCTGGAAGTCCGCACGTCAAGAATAGCCGATAGGGCCATAAAATGCCCATCATTGCTCCCGCGGGTTCCAGATCCTTCTCTGGCACTGTCCCTACGGGCATAAGGCGGGCGTTTTGATAATAGAAGACCTTTCTCTCAAGGGAATACGACAAGATGCAACCAAACAGGCATCCTAGAATAATGAACACAAAAGGTATGCGCGTCTCTCGTGAACAGTGTCTTTTCCGAAGTGACCTATTGGAATTTGTCTTGATGTAGGATTTCTCGTTCATTTGTCTTGTTTCAATTATTCGTTTCGACCGCATTCCCTACCGAGAAACGCAATGCAATGAACAGGCAGAGAATCAGTAAAAGCAACCGAGGCAATCATCCTTGCCTTCATTCATTTGCCGGCGTCTCCCTCGGATCTTGACTTTGCGGGGAAGGTTTCTCTTCAGGACTCCGGGGAACATTGCTTGCCGGTCGCGTACCGGGCTTTCCCTCCGAGACATTGCTGTAAAACCTCTGAGTCGGGTAGGCAAAATCGATATCCGAACATTTAGAAAACATTTCCAGGACGTCTTCCCAGATCGCCTGTTCCGCCCCCCGGCGTTGGCGGGGAGAACAAAGAAATCGAATCGTTAATAGGACTCCGCTATTCCTGACACTTGTATAAACGATGGGAGTTAGCTTCGAATAAAATATCATGAACTTCTTTGCAGCCTTTTTCACCCGCTTTTCCGCTTCGGCACTGAGATGCAAGGCATGTTTGTTCGCAATTTCAAGCAAAATCTGTTTCGCCTTTTTCCAATTGCTCTCAAAAGTGATCAGGACGGGAATCTCATCCCAGATATACGCAAAGCCTTTGCTGTAATTGGCCAAGGCTTCAAGAAATATTCTTCCGTTGGGAACATGGATCACTCTTCCCGTGCTCTGATCGGCATCGATCCAATTGCGAATCTCCATCAAAGTGAACATAAAGATGCGTTGATCGATGACATCCCCGGCGTTTTCTCCCAGCTGGATGCGATCGCCGACTTCGAAAGGACGGCGCCATAAAATAAAGGCCCAGCCGACCAAATTCACCAAAGGGTCTTTCAGAGCAATCGCCAACCCTGCCGATACTAAACCCAAAAAGGTGGGAAGATTCTCAAATCCCTTGATCCAGATTCGAGACAATAGCACCAGAACAAGCGCGACTCCAACATACGTGGTTGTTTTTCTCAAACGATAACGAATCCGAATATCCTTGATGCGCCGGTAGGCAAGCCGGATCACCAGAAGACGTAAAAGCCATATCCATCCAATGATCAGGAGTGAAGTCCACAGCTTGAGTTGTGTTTCCGGGCTGAATCCCAGAGTCTGCTCCAGATGGGTCACCAACCATTGCTTTAGCTCACGCATCTTGTATACCTGTCTCTCTCAAATCCAATCGAGAATGATTCGAGTCAATCCAATCCGATACATATCATACACGAAATATCCGAAAGTATAAAATGCAATTTGAGCCGGCCATTATCCGTCCGATGCAAGTATTCTGACAGAAAATGGTGTGAAAAGAGATCGCGATTCGAGGCAGAGGCTATTCGCCGTCCGATTTCCAATTGATCGCAGCAACCTGCCCCTGGCGAGCATAGTCTGCTGCCTCGCCCAGGATCCGGGACGCCTCCTGAGGCGCGTGAAATCCCATCGAATTCTCCGCGGCGATATAGTCCAAACGCCACTGCGGGAATGAATCCCCTGACTCCACAGCTCGAATTCGGGATGTTGCGCTTTGAGAATTTCCGCGCCCGTCGTTGCATGGCGATAATCGAAAAAGCGCGCGCCATCCGAAAACCGGGTCTGATCCCAATCGGCCTCAAGGTCTTCGGCCTTCAACCCTTTGCTCCAGGGAAACATCAGAGGCATCTTGGCGGCACAGTAATATTCCACGTGACACTGCCCGCACACATAAGATCGCATCTCGGTTCGCGAAGCGTCCGCGTTGGGATTGTAAGGTTTCTCCCGGGGTCCCTTGCGCCATTTTTCAATGGAGGACAAATGCGGAACGGGGGCATCCGACTGGGCCAAGACCTGAATCGCCTGAATGAATCCCGGTCGCGTTACCCGGCTCTGCATCGTCTTCGGGTCGTGACAATCCACACACGAGACCGGATGGGCGTGACCCATCTCATGCAACATTTCGTTCAATTCCGGATACGAATACTGATAGGATTTTTCAAATCCCAGCATGGCATCGCCATCACCCAGATTTCGGTAAAGAGGCATGATCGAAGCGTGACAGTGAAGACAGGAACCGGACTGCGGTTTGCTCAATCGCTCTGTTTCTTCCTGGTCGGTCAACATATAGGCATGACCGCGGCGATCCCGATAGTCAATCGAGAAGGCGTAACCGAGAAACATCCGCTTGAGCCACGGGTCCCGCTCAATCTTCTCTTCCGGCAAGGCCTCGCTTCCTCCATGGCCGCCAAAGCGCGTTCGCGTGGCAATCGCCGTCCTTTTGTAGGTGTCATATTCCTTGGGCCAGTTCATTCCCCATTTTTCCGGATCGGTGTCATCTTCGGTGACTTCGACCAGCATCACGTAGCGCTGCTTCGCTTCGATTTTTCGCTCGAAAATATTCATCAATAAGGCCGTCACCAGCCCGGTGGCCAAAGCGACTCCGACCACAATACCGATAAAGATTATCTTGGCCTTAGGACTCGAGAAGATCATATTCATGGTTCTATCCTTTTTCTTGGAATTCCTTGCGCTGGGGACCACCCAAGCCGGCGGGTTCTCCATGTCCGACCGACTGATGGCAATGCACACAACGAACGGCGTCCCAATCGGTTCTTGCCCCGGCCACAAGATCCATAACGAGATCCTCGTGACAGGCGAGGCAGTTCTCCTGCAATACCTGACTGTTTCGGGACTTGATCAGGATGGGTTCATGAAAGTCCTGGAAGGTAAATCCTTTTGAATGAAAGAAGCCGTTTTCCGATTTCGCCAGATATTTCGGAATGAAATCATGAGGAAGATGACAGTCCACGCACTTGGCAATCCCATGGTGGCTGGCCTTTTGCCAGGAGTCATACTGGGAATTCATGATGTGGCAGTTGACACAGGCCTTTGGATCGGCACTCAGGTAAGAAAATCCCTCGGCATATTTAAAGGTGTATCCCCCAATCCCGAAGAGAACGCCGAGAAGCACCGCCAGGAGCATCGTCGGCCTTCGCAGTCGATGCGGGGGCCGGGACCACGCATCAGAACAATCCGCGTGAATTGGGTTTTGATGAGACTCCATAACCTTGATTTTCACACATCAGCCCCATCCCCGTCATGCCATAAATCGAAAGCCACACAATAAGGTATAGATTTAGATCTACCGCGCTCCATGGAGCTTGAGATATTCGATCGCCTCTTCGTTTTTCCACTCTTCGGCCAAGTCAAGAACATTTGTACCTTTATCATTTCGAGCGTTAACATTCGCTCCTTGCTCAATGAGCATCTTCGCAATGGCATACCTGCCTCGTCCTACAGAGTAGAATAGCGGCGTCCACCCTTTCCAGCCCTTTGCGTTGACATCCGCTCCCGCTTCCAACAGCATTTTGACCACTTCCTCTTGCTTGCCATTCTGTTTATAAATCCAGCCGAAAATCGAACTATGAAGCGGCGTGCCTATTGAATCCGCCCGCGCGTTGACATCGGCTCCCCGCTCGATCAACTCCTGAACGAAATCACCCAGATCGAGAAAGGCGGCAAGATGAAGCAGGCTCCGCCCCTTCGCATCCCGAGCCTGGAGAAGCGATGGATCGTCGTCCAGAAGGCGGCGAACCTTTTCATAGTCTCGAACAACCAAGGCATGATGAATCGTGTAGGGCGAGCCAGCATCGATCAGAACCTGAACAAAAGGCGACGCGTCATCGATCCTCCAATAATTTTTATAAGCAGTGTCAATGGGTCGTTCGCCTTCCTTGTTCTTGCATTCAATATCCGCCCCTCGCGCGAGAAGAAGCCGAAGGTTTTCAATATTCTCATGTGCAAGGTGAATGGCAGTATTGCCGTTGTTATCGACATCCTTCAGCGATGCACCGTGATCAAGAAGCGTAAGAATAACATCACCGGTCCTATAAAAATTTGGTTCACTTGCGAGAAGTAAAGGCGTGTAGCCGTAGTCGTCCTTGGCGTGGATATTGGCCCCGCGGTCCAGCAAGGTATTGGCCTGCTTCGCTCCATTGTAATTCGCCGCGACGTGTAGTGGCGTTCGGCCAAATTTGCTTTGGGCTTCAATATCAGCGCCGGCGCGAATCAGAATTTCAATTCCAGTGGGCGATTTTCGGGCTGCATCATGGAGCGGCGTCCAGCCCTGTGTATCAACCGCATCCACCCGGGCTCCGGCATCGAGTAGAATCTCGATGCCCTCGTCGTTACAACAACGAGCGGCGACATGAAGGGGCGTCTTCCCCTCGTTGTTAGCCAGATTAATTTTTGCCCCCCGCTCGATCAGAAAGCGGACAATTTGATTCTCAGAACTAGTTTGCTTTGCCAAAGCGGGGTATCTTGTCGTCTTGCTTCGCACGGCCAAATGCAGCGGAGTGTTGCCTTTCTTGTCTTTCTGATCGATCGGCGTGAGAATCCCCAAATGCCTTTTGATATCTTTCAAGTTTCCAAATGCTACGGCATCATGGATGGTGAGGTATTCGGGCTTCCCATGAATCAAAGGCACAACCGTGGGAAGACAGTGGAATTTGTAGGCAAGAAGGAGAAGCGCAGGCCCAAGAATACATGCACCCACAAACAGCAGCCACGTACGACGCTTGGAGTGCTTTCGATCCGACATGGCCTTCTAGCCTAACTGGTTCGAGTTGAACAAGATTTATCGAATCCAATGAATCAAGTCAATCCTTTTTCAGACAAGCATCCATCTGCAGGCGAGGACGCCTGCCGTACCCTGCGTTTTCCTTCACTACTTCTTCTTGACGTAAGGCTCCGCGTCCTGGATTGCCACGTATTCATGGTCGTAAGGCGGCTCGGCCTTTACCCGCCATACACGAAAGCCCATCGGCGCATCGTCGAAATTGCGGCTGGTCGTGGCATTGGTGACAAACTGGATGCCGTCCAGCGTGTTGATGATATTCTTATGGGAGTGGCCCGAGAGGTAGGCCACCACGCCGGTTGCTCGAAACAGATCCAGCAGCGCCTTTCGCTTCTCCACCGGCAGGTTGAAATACGCCTCTTCCTCATCCGGGTTGCCGGTGAAAAGAGCGTAATGCCCGGCCACAATCACCGGCGTGCCCCGCTTTTTCGCTCCCTCCAGGACGCCTTTGAGCCACGCAAAGTGCTTCTCGCTTTCGCCCGCCACCTCCGACTTCACCAGTTGCGTATTCATCACGACAAAGGCCAGCCCCTTTTGTTCGAAAGCATAATAGTCCTTTCCGATCAGTCGACGGTATCGCTCGAGCAGCTCGGGCGTCGGCTCGCCTGTCAGGTCGTGGTTGCCCGCCACACAGTGACAGGGGACCTCAAAACCCGCCTTGATGCGTTTGAAATCTTTCACCTGCGCATCGTCCTGACCATCCTCAACCAAGTCGCCGCAGATGACGACAAAGTCCGGCTTCATGGCATTGATCTGTTTCACCGCGCGCTCGAAGTTTCGCACGTCGCGCTCGTAGCCGCCCATGCCGAGCTGCGTATCGGCGATCTGCACAAAGGTGAACGGCTCAACCGCCGCGGCACCGAGAGAAAGCACAACGACAAAAATAAATGCCAGAAGTGCTCGAAAGATTGTTGTTTTTTTCCAATACATTTGCCCGTCTCCTGTCTAGAGTATCTCTCGAAAGTTTTATCCGTTTTCCTCTCCTCCCCTTTATAAGGGGAGGCGGGGTGGGGTGTGTTTTTCTCCAGCGGCACTGCTTTAGCCTTTAAAAGCAACCCCCTCCCGCTCCCCCTTCGTAAGGGGGAGAGAGGTCTATCGCCACTTTGCGCGTTTCATTTGGACAACTATTTCGAGAACCACTCTAACATAATATCAAACTACGAAATTAAAAGAAACCGCACTGAAACCTTTTAAAGGCGTTCCACCTCTCGCCTCAATTCACAAAGCCTCGCCCGCGCTTCGGGCGAAGTGGGATCGAGCCGCTGAAGTGCAAAGAGCAGCCGGCGCATTTGCTTGGTCTCGCGCGGCGATGCCTTGCCCTGGGAGACCGCATCCAGAGCCGTGTAGAGTTTTCGCTTGAGAAAAACTTTCGCCTGTTCGTTCGTGAGCGAATCAAAGTCCGGTTCAAGAACAACGATCGACTTTCCATCCAGCATGAGCCTCGCGCCGGGGGCAAGATTGGCGGTAATCCAATCCGCGGCCTTGCCATGCGCGGAGAGAACCATGCCAGCGGCGGGAATGGGGGAATCGAACTGGGAAAGCCGCGTGACAACGCCACGGGTAACTACTGCTTCTATGCCCCACTTGTTCGTGCCGGTCGAGCGCTGGCCATAGGCCGGGGTGTAAACAATCAGCTCGTTCGCTCCCCGCCCGCCGGGGAAATCGAAGGGCGGTCGAGGATCGACCTTCGCTGCCGGCCGCGGCGTCGCATGCTCTTCCCGCCACCGCGTGGCGAGATTGACCGCAACCTGAAAAAAGTCCTCCGGCGACAGGAACGCTTCAAGCCACGCATAATAGCCGTCGAGCGTGAGATGAATCCCCTCTCGCGTGTACGACTTCTGCAAGGCTCCGCTCTCATCCGCCAGGAAGGGATGCAGATCGAAATACTTGAAGCCTTCCGCTCGGGCCAGCGGTTCCAGGACTTTGTTATATTCCGCGATGCGGGGATTCTTACCAGTAAAATCCAGTCCTGTCGGCAACACCGAAAAAACAGTGACTTTTGCCCGAGGCGCACAAAAGCGGATTTCGCGCAGGAGTGCCCGATAGTCCCCGGCCAATGCCTCCGTGGTTGAATACGTGCGGGCAAAGATATCATTTGTGCCGATCATCACATAAATGCGGGAGGGAGCAAGCTGTGTGACGCAAACGTCCAACCGCTCGCGAAGCCCGCCGATTCGGTCACCGCTGATGCCCCGATTGATCACGTTCCGCCCGGCGAATGCTTGAGCGAGCGGAAACTGCTCGGTGATCGAATCGCCGAGAAACACCGTGCCGCCCGGCTGGCAGGCATCCGCTTCTTCAATGAACGTCTTCAAGCGCCGCGCGTAGTAATCCCTCCGCCGCTGACGGGCGTCGGCAACGCGCTCCTCAACCGATAACGCGGCATATGGCTCCCAGGCGGGAGAGGAAGCCAAGCGCGGCCGGTGCGCCGAACAGGCCAGAAGCCCTCCCGCCGCCAGGAGGAACAAAGAGCCCATCAAAGCCAAATGAAATCGAATTCGCATAACATCCACCTTTCACAATACCATCACGACATATATTCAAATTCTTCAACGAGTGACCGACCAACCGAATATAACGCCTTGCGGATGCAGCACGCGCTTCGCTCTCTGCGGTTCAGGAAAATACAGGGAGAAGGAACCTCATCTGGGCAAACGCATCCGGTTCACGCCCGGACTTTGCGCGTCACTTTCATCAGTGCATACATGACCGCCGTGTAGAGCGTCAGCATGAGGAGGATCAAAAACTTGAACTTTCTTCCGCGAAGCATGTCGTTCCCGCCTTCTAAGAAGAGGACGGCGCCGTCAACGCCTTGCGCTGCGCCGCCAGCCGCTTCTTGTGCGTGTACTCGTTTCGGTATTTGATTACGCTCTGCACCGGGTGCGCCAGGAACTTTTTCCACTCCCTCGGCCTCAGGAACGGTCGCAGCAGTTTGTGCCGCTGCCACTCGTCGTATGCCGTGCGCAGCGCCAGCTCGAGGTCGTGCGGCGTCAACTGTTGGGTCCGGACCACGGCGACGTTGCCGCCGTCGTAAAGGCTCCAGTCCTTGGTTTCCAGATAACCCGCCTCTTCCATTTGCCGGTACAGCTTACTGCCCGGAAAGGGCGTGGCGATTGAAAACTGAATCGAATCGGGATCGAGCCGCTTGGCCAGGTTGATCGTCTCGCGGATCGTTTGCTTCGTCTCGCCGAGCAGACCGAAGGTGAAAGTCAGGTGAAGGTTGATGCCGAGCTTGCGGACCGTTTTCACCGCCTGTTCCACCTTGCTCAGATCGAGGCCCTTTTCGCAGCGGTCGATGATCTCCTGGCTGGCCGATTCGACGCCGAACTTCACTGATTTCAGCCCCGCCTCTTTCATTTTCGCCAGCGTTTCTTCGTCCGAGGTGTCCGCCCGAGCCATGATCGCCCAAGGCATATTCAGCTTGCGCTTGATGATCTCCTCGGCCAGCGCCAGCATCCGCTTCTTGCCAAGGTTGAACGTGTCGTCATCGAAATAGACCGAGCGGTAGCCATATTCTTTGATCATGGCCTCCATCTCATCAACCACGTCGATCGGGTCCCGCACTCGATAGCGGTCGCCGCCGTACATGATCTGCGGCCAGGCGCAGAACGTGCAGTGAAAGGGACAGCCGCGGCTGGCCCACAGCTGAAGACTGGGCGCGGGAATGCCGCCCGGCAGGTCGTGATACCGCAGCATCGGCAACTGCCTCCGGTGCGGCCAGGGCAGCTCATTAATGTCCTTTCGAAGCGGGCGGCGGGGATTGACCACCACTTTGCCCGAGCCGTCCCGGAGCGCCGCGCCGAGAAAATCGTATCGCCTCTCGCCCTTTCTCAGCGACTGGCAAATCTCCAGGAGCGTATCCTCGTATTCGCCGAGAAAAGCATAGGTGATCTCCGAATGCTCTTCGAGGAAGTTCGACTCGCCTGCTTCGGGAAGCAACCCGCCGAACGCCACCGGCACTTCAGGCAGCTTCTCCCGAATCCGGTCCAGGATCCTCAGATCCCCGTCAATGGACGCCGTGGCCACTTCGAGAAACACCAAATCGGGCCCCGAGTCGATACACCGCTGGACAAATTCCTCTTCGCTGATTCGTTCGGCGACGCCGTCAACGATGCGAACCTCGAATTCGTCCTTTTCAAGCATCGCCGCCGCATACGCCATATAGAAAGGAAAGGGAAGATACGGATCGCAGGATTCTTGGAGATGGGGCCAGCGGGAACCGGCTCGAACCCCGACCAAGCCATCTTTATACCAGGGGGCATTGCCCAGAAAGACTCTCACACCTTGACTCCTCTTCCGGGCTTGCCTTGGGAGACGGCCTCGCAACAAGCGCCCGGATCACGCAACGGATGCGTGCAAAAATTCCAGAAGATTATAATCTTCTATACTGAAGATACCTCGAGGGCCCTATTTCTTTTTCGGCATTTTTTTCAGCTGTTCCAGCGCATCGTGCGGCCGGGGAATGACGTTCGTACTCACCAGCTGACCCACCTGTCCGCCGGACTGCGAACCGGCGTCCACGGCCGACTTGACTGCGGCCACGTCGCCCTGAAGCAGGATCGTGACCATGCCCGAGCCAACCTTCTGCCAACCGACGGGAATCACGTGCGCCGCCTTGACCCCCGCGTCGGTCGCTTCCACGAGACCGATGAAGCCCTTGAACTCGATGAATCCCAGGGCGCCCTCGAGATCGGACGGGATCTCGCTCCCCTTGCCCTTCGCAAACCCGACCGGCAGCACTTCTTGCATATAAGGATGCGGCGCGGGAATGACGTGCGAGGAAACCACCTGCCCCACCTTGGCCGCCCGGGCCGAGGCCGCCGAAACCGCCGAGCGCACCGCGGCCACTTCCCCTCGAAACACGGCGGTGCAATAGCCCGAGCCGACCTTCACATAGTCCACAAGATGCACGTCGGCCGATTTCACTCCGGCATCCGCCGCTTCCACCATCGACGAAAAACCGACGGTTTCGACCATGCCCAGCGCCAAGTAGGGCTGAACGGCGCTCTTGATCTTTCCCCGCTCGATCACGACCTGGATCACGTCATCGTGAAGCCGTGGAATCACATTGGAGGCGTGCAGATTTCCCACCCGCTTGGCCGCTTCGATCCCGGCCGTAACCGAGGCCTTGACCGCCCCCACCTCGCCCCGGCAAATCGTCGTCACGTAACTCCCCCCGATTTGCTCCTGGCGAACGAACGTCACGGCGGCGGCCTTGTTCATGGCATCCGTCGCCTCGGCCGTACCGACAAAGCCCCGGGTCTCAACAAATCCGTAAGCCTCCATGGTTTCCTTCTCTCCTGTGTCAACAGTATTTAGGTCCCAGCATTGTCCTTAACGCCGAAAAGGATGTCAACCTGAAAACCTTCCTTATCTCCGCCGATCTCGGCCTTTTCTCCCTCGGCATAAATGACTTGGATAGTAATCGGTGTTCTGTATCTACAAAAAATGTTGTCAAGGAATGTTTAATACCTACACTTTTTGAAGTATCAAAAGACCATTCTCAATGTTACTCCATACTTAAAGCTTTAAATATCAATAGAATAACATATTTCCATCCATCAATTCTTAACTGGCCTGGGTATTGCTAAAGTAACCGGCAGGGGTGAGCTGTATGATCGGACCGGCAGAGAGTTCTCCGAATATAGATGCCAAGGCCGAGCGGTTCTCAGGTTTGACCGAATCGCTAAGGCCTTTTCTATTGCGCCAAGCCTGTTGCCTGACGCGAAACGTCACTGACGCCGAGGATTTGGTTCAGGAAACCTACCTTCGGGCGTTCCGGTTTTTTGAGACCTTCCGCGAAGAAAGCAGTGTCAAAACCTGGTTGCTTCGCATTATGAAGAATCTGTTCATCAACCAAAGGCGCAACGGTCAGGCTCGGTATGAACGGCTGTTCGTAGACCGAAGCCGCTCTTCAGAAGACTGGGACCCTCCGGCGGAAGGTCGACTGCACGAGATGAACGCCCGGGAAAAGCTGACCGGTGAAGAGCTCGACGAAGAAATCACGGTCGCTCTTCGCATCCTGCCCGACGCGTACCGGGAGATCATGTTGCTGGCGGCGATCATGAACTATACGTACGAAGAGATGTCCGTGATCCTGGTTTGTCCGGTGGGTACGGTTCGCTCGCGACTGTCAAGAGCCAAGACCCTGCTGCGCCGGAAGTTGGGGACCCCGGCGCGCCGCTACGGCTACGCCTCCAATTAGAATCGGCAGGCCGCCCCGCCGACGCCTTCCGGCGTCCGGGCCCGCCGTTCCTCGATTCCTGCTTTGAAGCGCCTCAATGGAATACTCGTTCGGGTTTCCTGCTTCCGATCCGGTAGGTGCTTCCGCAATGGACGCAAGTCACCCGAGTCGTCCGGCGAGTATAGTTCAACCCTTGCCCACACTGCGGACAGCGAAGGGTTTTGACTGATTCATGCGTATTGACGTAACGGTACAGCGCTTGTCTTACCGGGCACATTATTCAGCCCCCACAATCCCTTGAACTCGAGCGCTCTCTTTCGAGCCGCTCCCATCCATGTATACGTTTATGGCGGATAAATGTTCACGCAGGATGAAAAAAAATATAAAAAAGGGCGATCAGGAACAAATTTCCAGAATCGCTAACGTGAGGTCGTCATCGGGATCGTCCGCGCCGCCAAAGGAGCGGAGCCGGTTCAGAATCGCCTCGACAGCCTGATCGACCGGCAAATTCCCCGTTTCTTTGACCAACGCTTCAAATCGCTCAAATCCGAAAATTTCTTGAGATTCGTCCGTGGATTCCACGAGTCCGTCCGTATAGAACACAATCCGGTCTCCCGGTTCAAGTTCGACTTCTACACTCCGATAGGTCACGTCCCGGCGAATCCCCAGAGGAATGCCGCCGAGTTCCAGGTATTCCCAACGCCGGCTGCGTCTTCGATAGAACAGCGGAAACATCTGACCGGCGTTCGTGAAGTGGAAAACCTTTCTCTGAGGATCGACAACGCCGAAACACAGGGCGACCGAGTGGCGGCTGTCCCGGACGTCCTCGTGAATGAGATGATTGATTTTGGACAGGACTTCTTCGGGAGAACCCTCGCGAGCCTGGCTTCGAAATACACTGCGAATCATCGTCATGAGGAGCGCCGCGGGTACGCCCCGACCGGTCACGTCTCCAACGGCCAGGCCGAGACTGCCACTGCCGTTGGTGAGAAAATCGTAATAGTCGCCCCCGACTTCGCGGGCGGGCACCGTTCGGGCGCACACCCGCATGCCCGGCATTTCCGGCATCTGCTTGGGCAGCAGTCCCCGCTGGATATTCTGGGCAATCTTCAGCTCCTGCTCCAACTGTTCCTTCTTTCGGACTTCCTCAACATAGTCTTCCAACTGCCCGGCCATTTCGTTGAAGGCCGTGGCGAGATTTGAGATTTCCCGGCCGCCTTGGGAGGAAACGCGCACGCCGAAGTTCCCCCGGGCGATCTGGCGAGCCAACAAAGCGAACCGTTGCAGCGGCGACGAAATGCGGCGAATCAGAATCAGCGCCACCAGCATGGCCACGACGAAAGAGAAAAGCGAGGCGAGAATTAATTTCCAGCTGGCCTGTTCGAGGTAGAGCGTGAACTCACTCTGAGGCGCCACGACTCCCAAATACCACCGCCGATTGCGATCGGGCCAAAGTGAGAGCAAGTACGCTTGGCCCCGCCAGGAGTGTTTCCAGGTCAATTGAACCCCCGATTGACGCGAGCGCCAATCGCTTAAGAAACTTTCCAACAAAGTCCGATGCTGCTGGCGCGCCGCCAGAAGGTTTCCCTCCGCATCGATCAGGAACAGGGCGCCGCCGGTTGTCCCGATAACCGGAGTGGCGAGAATTCGCTCGGTCAGGGCCGTGAAGCGATAGTCAAGAATCAGAACGCCCTCCCGCGTTCGAAGCGGCGCGCCCAAGAGTGCCAGGGCCGGTTCCAGCGCCTCTTCCTCAACCCCCACGTTCTCATCGCGAATCACCGGTATCGCATAGCGGAGAATGCCCCGCTCCAACACCCGGTCCTCGACCTGAAACTCGCCCGGCTCGCCGGCGAGAGTGCGCTTTATGAGATCTTTGCTCGGGCCGGCCGGTCGGTCTCCCTCGAAAGCGATTTCTTCAAGGACGACGTTCTCCGCCGCGTCAACAAACACGACTTGTTCATATTCCGAATTCAACTCCAGCAGACGCCGAAATTCGTCCTTCGCGCCCCACCGGTAGATCTCGACCTCTTCCTCCAACGCCGGCCGCCGGGAGGAATCCAGCCCGATTCGTCGCAGCGCAGCCTGCACACGAAGAAATCGCTGTAACGAGTAATCGCCGGAAAGCCGATTTAAGTCACTTTTGACCGGCTTAAGAATCATTTCCACCAGCTCGACTGACTTCGCCGCTTCGGACTCCATTTGGTAACGGACTTGGCGATCGATCATCTGCGTGGAAATTCGAAGAGAAAGATAGAGAAAGACCGGAAGCGAAATCAACAGGATCGCCAGAAACAGCAGTGCCAGGCTGGTTTGAATGCTGAGCTTCATTTCCCCGACTCGCTTCGCTGGGCCGCGGCGGCGATGGAGACAATTCGCCACTGACCGTTGCGCCGCTCCAGCAAATATCGGGCGGCGCTTTCCAATGGAACCAGCCGCTTGGTCCGATTTTCCCTCAAGCGGGACTGCAACGTTCCCTGCAATCCGAGTTGATTGGGGCTCGAACCGGCGTAGGCCTTCAGCTCCAGAAAGCGAACATGAATGTCAAACCAATCCCTGCAAACCTCGTGGAAGAACCCCTCATAGGGTGCCGGGTCCCAGAAACAGCGCTTGAAAGCCGCAGCATCCTCCTGCTCGAAAGCTTTGGCGTACTGTTCCAGCAGTTGCCGAACGGCTGCAGGAATCTCCACCTCAGGCGTCGAACTGGAAGGCGTGGCCGTGGCCGTCGAAACAGTCACCGAGGACGCCGGGGCCGCTTCCCCGCGGGCGTACGTCAGCCCCAGGCTGACGATCGCCAGAAAGGCCAACCGGCAAAATCCCACCCGAGTTCGCGATGTCATGCAACTTCTCATCATCTATCGATCTTCACCGGAAACATCCTGCCGAACCGCGGCTTCCAAAAGCCGAGAGGATTCCCTTAAAGGGATTTCAATCGTAAACGCACTGCCTCGGCTCGGCCGTGAACTGACTCGCACGTGTCCTCCATGTTCCTCTATTATTTTCTTCACGTTTGCCAGTCCAAAACCCGTTCCTTTGGACCCTTTCTTGGTCGTGAAGAGCGGATCGAACAGCTTGGGAAGATTTTCACTTTCAATGCCAATTCCATTGTCCCGAACCTCGACAATGACGGCGTCCGGCCTGAGGCGGGTGCGAATCTCCACCTTTCCCGTTTTTGGCGTTACGGCGTCACAGGCGTTGTCGAACAAATTGGAGAAAACGCGAAACATGCGCGTTTCATCCGCCTTGACCGTAGGAAGCGACGAAGCCAGGTCGAGACAAACGTGAATCCGCCGCGCTACGAGATCCTCTTGCCGCTGGTGCACCATGTCCTGGATCATTGCATTGATCTGGCAAGGTTCGCGCACCGGGACTCGCGGCTTTGAATATTCCACGATATCCTCAACCAGATCGGCCAGCCGCTTTTCATTGGCGCGGATCACGGACCACCACCGCCTCAGCCGATCGCCGTCCACGGATTGTCCCTCCGAGATTTGCGCCACCATCTTGGCCAGGTGCCTTGAAGCACCGCTGAGCCCATTGAGCACGCCTCGAAAGTCGTGCCCCAATCCCGCCAACGCTTGACCGATGGCGGCAAGGCGCTCCGCCCGAATGTTTTGCCGAACCAGCTCCCGGTTCTCGGAAACCACCGCGGCTTGACCGCAGAGAATCGAGAGGTATTCGATCTCGTCCTCGGAAAAGGCGCTCTGGTTGAGCTTGGAGCCCAAAACAAGCAGGAACTCCACTCCGCGCGATGAGAGTCCGGGCACAATCACCTCAAATGCCAGCAGCAGGATTTCATGCTTGCCGAACGATTCTTCAATCTCACGGCGCGAAATGGCCCGGCGGTTTCTATTGAGATCGACCAACAGCGGATCCTCCGGAGGCAACCGAAACGTTTCGACGATTCTCGCCGGGCGCAGACTGCGAGAATGCCACACATGGAACGGTCCGCCCGAGCGGCGCTGCGCCAACAGTCCCCCTTCCCGAATGCCCAAATAGCCCATGGCGGTGTAAAGCAGGTTCTTGGTCAGCAAGTCCCAGTTGGCGAAGCTGTGGATCTCGCGCCCCGCCTCAAACAAAGTCAAAAGTTGAAGCACCTTGCGATCGCGGTCCTCGCTCAGGTGTTCGAACTCCCGGCGGGCCCGCGCAGACTTCAGTGCAAGGGCGCCTTGTTGTCCGATGGTCTGAAGCCAGTGCTTGACTTGAGAATCCCAACCACAGGCCGTTTGGCTCGGGCCCAACAACAGCATCCCTTCGAACCGGTCCCCGGCGGCAACCGGGACAAGCATCCCGCCCGAGAAGGACTCAAACAGGGGAAGCAGTGGCCCCTCAGCCCCGAGTGCTCGATCTTCGGAGAGCAGCCTCTCCACCTCATACGGACGACGCAAACGCCCCAGCCGCTCACAAGCCGAAGCACTCAAGGCCAACGGCGGGCAGGCCGTCGAACAGCAGGCGGCCAGCGGTATCCAGAGGTCCGATTCGCTTTTTCCGGCGCAATACAAAACCGCCTCCCAGCAGCCGAAGAGCCCCATCGAGGCGTAGACCATTTCCAAGGCCACGTCCGGCGCGGTGGCGTGCTCGTGCAGCGAGAGCCCCAACTCCTGCAAAGCCTTCGTCACGAACAGAATCTGTTCATCGGAAAGGTCCTTTCGCTGCGACGTCCGCCTTGCACTTGGACTCATCATCTTAATTCTCATCGCCCTCGGCAGGCGACTTCATGCCCTCCAGAAGCACTTCGCGGTCACTGCCCACCCGGATGAATTCTTCCAGCCCCACCATGCGGAAGATTTTCCGGTAATGCTCATTGAGACCATACGCACCCAACCGGCCGCCCTGGTCCTGCACTCGTGCTGCGAGACCGATCAAGATCGTGATGCCCGCGCTGTTGATGTGCTCCACGTTGCCAAAATCCAGCAGTACATAGGGGCAACGCATATCCAACAGGCGGCGCACCTCCTCCTCGATGGCTTCCTCGGCGTACGTATTGACGAAACCGCTGAGATGCAATACCGCGTACGCGGGAATGACTTCGGTGCGAACTTCAATCTTTGGAATCATCAGCTTCCTCAGGGTCACCGGAGGATTGCTCCGGAAGCAACGTTAATCTCAGACAACTGCCAAAGGGGAACCGGGATCGCACTTCCAAACGATCCACCAGCTGCTCGATGAGGTACAAACCCCATCCTCGCAGGGGCTCCTGTCCATGGATCTTTCTCATTAAATGGGGCTGGGGAATCTTTTCCGGATTGAATCCCGTACCGCCGTCTGAGACGTCAATCCTCAGCGATCGTCCCGCCCGGTAAAAGCGAATCGTAACTTTGCGCCTGGACTGCCCCCGGTTTCCATGTTCCACGGCGTTGATGAAGGCTTCTCCGACAACGGTCTTCACGTCTTCCACCCGGGCGCGGGGAAATCCCATTTGCTCGGCCACCGTCCCGGCGGAACGAACCACGACAGGCTCATACTCCATGTCGCTGGGAATCACCAAATCAATCTCGTTTCGATTCAACCGCTTATCCGCCTCATTCGTTTAGAAGCGCCACTCAACGCCCACGGTCGGAGTCCATTCGGCCCGCAGGCCGTTATCGTCCACGGGAAACCGCACGCCGCCTTGAATAACCAGTCCCCCGGCGGGATTCCACTTCACTCCCGCGCCGGCGTCCAACGTATCGAAGATCGATTCCTCGGAATGACTCCCGGCCAGTTCACCAACGACTGTGATTCGATCGGTGAGACCATACGCGATCCCTGCTCGATAGTTGAAGGAGTCATAGTCGCGGCCGAGCCCGCTCCAGATGTAGCCGACGTCGAGATTCGCCTCCAGATTTCCCATGCGCCGGGTCAGCAACGCCTGTATCCAAACATCGGTTTCGCCTGTTCCCAGATAACGGTCCTCGTCGCCCGTCGGCAGCTTCAAGCGCCCGGCGACCGAGAACGCCCAATCCCGGTCCCCCGCCAGGCGATATTTGGTCAGCAGCATCAGATCGCCCAGCCCCTCGGTATCGCCGTCGGCGTCTCCCACCCATCGATTGCCCAGATAAATGTCCCCCCGCGAACGATGGGCGACAAAGGGCACAAACAACCCGATTTCCCACGCATCGCTGACGCCGTACAAAGCGGACAGGCCAAGAATTCGGGTTCGCAGTTCCAGATCGATATCCACCGGCGGGCTCGACTCGGAGAAGTCCAGAAAATCATCGAGTCGGCGACCGTCGAACCGATCGAACCGCAGGTCGGTATAGGCGACGCCGAGCGAGAGGCGCTCCGATCCGAGGGGATGCGCGCCATGCGTCCAAATTGTTCCGAGGCTGGTGGAGGTTTTCGTGGGTAGCCCCAGGGGGCCGATTTCGTAGGAAAATCCGCCCGGGGCAATGCCGCTGACGCTTGACTCCGAGGCAATGCGACTGGACAAAGCGTCAATCAGGTTTCCAAATCGTTCGGTCGCCCCGACGTCCATGAGCGCCTGATCGATCGAGCGAACCGCGTCGGGCAGATCGCCGAAGAGCGCATCGCGACCCGCTTCGCCCCGCGAACCGAAAAGACAGAACAGCGCCATAAGCAGAAGGCAAAGCGCCTTGTGCTTCTTCGAGAAATTCCAAGTTTGAGCCTGTTTTCTCTTCATTGCCTTCTTCGCAACGGGCTCCGCCATTCGGCTGCTTTGTTAAGGTCCCTCCCGTTGAAGGTCCAAGGGAGTAAGCCATTCGTCCAACGTTACGGTTGCTGGAAACCGCCTCGACGGCCACGCCGAAGCGGGCGAATCTGCGCAAGCGTCTTCAAGCGGAATGCCGCTGACCGGCGCGCGAACGCGCACCTTCAGGGGCTCCAGGGAGATCGCCGGAGAGCGCACCAGGCTGCCCGAAGCGTCGAACACCGGGCTGGCTGAAGAAATCCAGAGATCCGCGCCGCCGGTTTGCTGAGCCCACAATGCAACGTCCATGACTTTGCCTGAGGTCGCCGAACTCCCGTCGCTGGTGCCGCTGTAAATCCGAAATCGAGCGGACGTGGCCTGGGAAGTCGAAGGAACAAGGTCCGACCAGCCGAGCGACGCATTGGAAACAAAACTCCCGGCCAGACAAGCGTCCGGCTTCAGGTAGAGTTTTTCCTTCACGCCGCCGTCGACGTGAAAGCGAAAATTGATCTCCGACAGACGCAACCCGGAGGAGACGTCAGAAACGCGCACGGCGACCCTGGTTAAAGCGCCCGTCACGATCGGCTCTTCCGGAGCCTCCAGCCAGAGCGAAAACAAGGGAGTGGGCGTCGGCGTTACCGTCGGTGTCGATGTCACGGTTGGCGTGTTTGAAGGCGTCTCGGTTGCAACTTCGGTCGTCGACGGGGAAGCGGTTGGAGTGGGCGTTGGGGACAGCGTTGAGGTTGGCGTCAGTGTCGGGGTCGCGGTCGCCGTAGCGTCAAGAACCTCGACCAGGGCATACTCCACGACCGGACTCGGGAGAGGGATTCCCGTCGTCGTCTTGGCCAAGAGGTTCAGAATTTGGATTTGCGCCGTTCCCGACTGAACCGCATCGAAGAACAGTGACGCCAGGAGTCCCTCCGAAGCCGTGCTGCCCTTGACCGTGATGGAAGTAATCGAGTAGCTGGCCGAGGTCACCGCGCCGTGCACCGGGTCGGACTTGACGATAAAAGCGTCGGGAATAAAGTCGCCCGGCTCGGCGAAATCCGCTGCAGGGACTTCCACCAATCCGGGAGTGACCTCTAAGAGAAAAGAGACGCTGCTTAAATCCAAGCCCGGCGATGCCCCCTGAATATCCAGATCGATCCCGAAGCGACTGTTCATTGAAACCTGCTGTTCCTCCGGTTCGATCTCAATTTGAAAGGAACTACTACCACCATTTCCCCAAGCGCCTCCATAAACGGACGCGGCGGCAAGCAAGGCGACTGCCAAAAGTGTCGTCGCCGCGCGGCGGTGCACACCGATTCGCCTTGAAAATTTCCATTGCGGGTGTCCTTGGGGGCGGGGTCGAAACCATTCAAAAAGGCAGCAATACATGACAGATCCTTTCCAGACCCTTCCTTGACCCGGAGGCGGGAGGGAGCCTGTAAGCCTGGACTGTCCTTTTTCTCACATCATTCGGCGCCGAAGCGCCTCCATCAGCCCCATTCGGGACTCACTTGGACCGCACCCGAAAAACGGCCCACAATACAGGATAGCTTAATGATTTTATTAAATTTAGCATCGCATGTCAAGTTGATCCGCTCGGGATCGATGAGTGCAAGGGACAAATGCTCAGGACAAAATGGAAGAAGTAAGAATGTCACCGTAACAAATCGGTATAAATCGCGCGCTATAACTTTTTTCCGGAAAATGCGGTACAATCCAATGCAAAGGGGGATAATCATGAAGCGGATTCTGTCGATGGGGCTCGTCACGAGTCTGGTGATCGGCTGGATAGGATTCTCGATCGCCCAGCCGGTCTCCGAGCAACTGGAAAAGGCCGTTTACCTGGAAGAGACGGTGGGGGATCTCGATGTCGCAGTTGAAATGTACAAAAAGATCGTCGCCGAAGGTTCCTCCAATCGGGAGTACATCGCCCGGGCCCTGCATCGCCTCGGATGCTGCTACCTCAAACAGGGAAAAAAAGAGCAGGCAAAACAATCTCTCGAACAGCTCGTTCAGCAATACCCCGAGCAAGAAAAATTGGCGCAGTCGGCCAAAATGAAACTGAGCGGTTTCTCAGAACGTTCCGGTTTTCTTCCCCTGTTTCAAGCTGTCGAACGAATCGTATACGATGACGGTGCGAGAAAGGACACCTTTATCGATTTTGACACTGGCAAGCTCTATTACTTGACGGAGGACTTGAAAAAACACTCGAATCCCTTTGAAGCGTTCCGGGAGATGGGGGTGGACGCATGCTGCGAAACCAGCAATCGAGGACCGGGACTGTATGGTGGTGACATGATCGTTCTCCCGGTCGTCGGCGAGGCCTGGAACAACGACAAGCTGGTTCAAGGATACATGAACGATCTCAAGCAGGGCACGCCCGGCTCGCCCGTGGTCCTTAGCGCCAAAGGAGAACTGCCCGCTGCGTACTTATTTAAAACCCGCGAAGGAAGCACCGGTATCCTGCAGATTCTCGAACTCCAGAACGGCAAGTCTCCCCGCTTTGTCAGAATCCAACACAAGCTGCTTGAATATGGAACTTCGTCTATCTCACAGGAACAAAGGATCGAAGCCGAGGAAGTCAGCGCCCAGGGATGGAAGCTATGGCAACAGAGAGATCTGGAGCAAGCCGAAAAAACATTTCAAAAGGCCTTGCAGCTCGATCCCAAGCACGAGCACGCCTGGAACGGCCTCGGCTGGAGCAGATTCAATCAAGGCCGGCCCCAGGCAGCGAAAATCGCGTTTGAAAAATGTATCGAACTCAATCCCAAACACTCGGGCGCGCTCAATGGTCTCGGTTGGATCGCCAAGGGCGAAGGCCATACCGAGGAAGCCATCCGATTCTGGAACCGCGCCATCGAGGCTTCCCCCGGCGCGACCGCCTCGCTCAGCGGCTTGGCGACAACCTACATGGAGATGAAACAGTACGATGAGGCCGCCAAGGTCTATGAGAAATGGCTGGAAGTTGAACCCGACAACGCTCAGGTCAAGGCCGGTCTGGAAAGCGCCCGTAAAGGAAATCCCGCTGTCGATGCCGCCAACCTGCCGGTCTTGATTAAAGAACTTTCCAATCCGGACGCACCGCAGTTTGAAGCGTTGAACCGAATCATCGACATCGGCGCCCCCGCCGTGCCGATGCTGATCAAAGAAATGCAAACCAGCGACAACTGGCAGATTCCCAAAGCGCTCGGCGCCATCGGCGACGTCCGGGCGATTCCACCGCTGATCGATAAACTCGAGAAGTGCAACGAATCGCCTATGCGCGAGGTCGTCGTCGAAGCGCTTGGCCGCCTCTCGGATAAGGACCTGGGAACCGATGCCAAGGCCTGGCGAAAGTGGTGGGACAGCGAAGGAGCAAAAATCAAGGCGAAGAGTAGGGAAAAAGAAGAAATTCAATATTCCAATCCTCCTTCCAAAGATGAAATTATTCAAAAGCGAAAACAGGCCATGGCCGAGGGCGACCTCATCGCCGCGATCGACGGCGAAATGCAACGGGTAATGCTCCGAAAGCTTAACAACAATCCCTGGATGGACAAAATACCGCTCGCCGGTCTCTATACTGATTACGCCAAGCAGCATCGGCCCTCCAAGCAAACTCAAGAGGATCTTGAGCAAGCGATCAAGGCTTACTTGGAGCAGCATTCCACCGATAGGGATTATGCCTGGCGTCTCTATAATTTGCTGGCAGCGCAAGCGGAAGACTTAAATCAATTAGAAAAGGCAGTCACTTACCTTGACAAGGCGCTTGACGCATATCCTGAAAAGGACTACGCCGATCCCTCAAGATACAGTGGTTTCCAGCACTTGGTCAACCATCGCGCTGAGCTGACGTGGCGAACCGAAGGAGTGGAAGCGGCGGAGCGCTTTGCCATCGAACGACTCGAAAGCGATCCCCGCTTCGAATACTTCAGCAAGATCTGGTGGGAAAGGGAGTATAAAAACGCCAACCTTCAACATCGAATCGGTCCCCTGCTTGAAAAACTCAAGCAAGCCTATCGGCGTCGCATCACGAAATTCCCCAAACGGGCGGAATACGCTGAGGCTTACTTCCGACAGATCACCGCCGAAGGCGAACGGGAGGAGGCGCTGTCGAAGGGCGATCTCATCGCCTTGATCGATGCCAAGATGAAAACGATTGTGAACATGAAGGGCAATCCATGGAAAGACAAGAACGCTCTCGATGGTGAATATGAATCCTTTGTTAAACAAGTGCAGCCCGATGCCGACCGAAAACAGGCCGAGGTCAAGCGCGTCCTGGTCTATCTGGAAAAACACCGGGGCGAAGAAGATTACAAATGGCGGATTTTGCATCTTTTGTCCCTCATGACCCTGGACCTGGATCAAAAAGCAGCCGCCGCGGATTATCTCGACCGTGCCCTCGAGGGGTATCCTCTCAGCGAGTATCCTAGCCCCGCCTCGTATAGTAAATTCCAGCATCTGATGAACGATCGCGCTGCCGTTCTCTGGGACATGGAAGGGGTGGAAGCCGCGGAGCGATTCATCGTCCAACAGATGAAAACTAATCCAAGGTTTGAATACTTCTTTGACAATTTCTGGAAAAAACAATACCAGAAAACGGATCAAAGCGAACGCTTGCTCCCCCTTCTGGATAAGATCGACGCGGCCTACGGCGAGCGCATCCAAAGATTCCCCCACCGAAAGGAACTGTACGAAAAATATCGTGCAAACTTAAGCAAAGAGAGACAACAGATGGCAACTAAGGATTAACTCAGGAGGAGATCTAAAATGAACGATCCCAAAGATGAAACCAACAATCTTAAGCGTGAGATTCGGGAAACGCGGAAGGAACTGGCCGATCTGAAGCGGCATCACGAGCAGATGCTGGGCCCGGTGAATCCCAATTTCGACGCTTTTGCTTTTCGAAGAGTCTTTATGACCTTTATTCCGTTGTTTGTAATTGTTTTTCTTTTGACTGAAGCGATCATGTTTACGGCCCCGAAGCTTTCAAATCTGGAAATCGGAGGCATCCCGCTTGTCAAGGTCGCTTCGGACGGAGATGCGGCCTTGGGCTTGATTGCCGTCGGCGGTTTGGCCTTCGGCCTGGTTGCCTTCGGCGGATTGTCGATCGGCGTCTTCGCATTCGGCGGGCTGTCGATCGGGCTTGTCGCTTTCGGTGGCGGCGCCCTGGGCTTGATTGCCGTCGGCGGCGGATCGGTGGGATTGATCGCCCTCGGCGGCGGAGCGGCGGGCTACGTCGCCATCGGAGGAGGAGCGGCCGGCAAGTACATTCTCGCCGGAGGCGGCGTCGGCAAACACGTTCTCTCCTACCAAAGGCATGATTATATCGCGGCGAAGTTTTTCTGCCGTTATCTCAAGCGGCTCCAGCTCGCGTTCCCGAACGGAATCGAGGCGCTGGAAACGAATCGCTATTGAAATGACTCGACATCGAAACCCTTCCCTGAGCGGCCCCGGCGGCAGACATTGGACGATCCTGTCGCTCTTGCTCGCGGCGGTCCTTGTGCCGACGGCCTGCGTCCTGTGGTTCATGGCCGAAGCGGTTCGCAACGAACAGCTCGCTGTGCGGCAGAGGCTGGAAGACCTCTATCGCGAGCGCCTGATCGAAGCTCGCGACCAAATGGACACCGCACTGCAAGAGCGCCTTGAGAAAATCGATCTTTTAGCGGCAACCCAGGAACCGCCCCTCGTTTTTGCCACCATTGCCGAAAAGAAATGGGCGGACGGCGCAATCATCCACGACGCTTCGGGGCGGGTGTGTTATCCAACCGAATTCGAGCGCTCTTCTTCAACGTCCCTATTGGATGATCTTAATTGGCAAGAGGCCGAACGGTTCGAGTTCCTGAATCAGGATTTTGCAGCCGCGGCGGCCCTCTACAAAAGTATCGCTGAGAAACAAACCGATCCCGCAGGGAGCGCGCGGGCGCTCCTGGCTCAGGCTCGCTGTTTTGCGAAAGGCGGAAAGCACCAAGCGGCGTTGGACATCCTGACATGGTCCTTGGCCGAATCGCGATTCTCGGACGCCCGGGATCCTGAAGGACGCCTGATCGCGCCGAACGCACTGCTCCTGGCACTTCGGCTGATGGGCGATCCCCTGCGCGCGGACTTTGAACCGCCCGCAAGCGTTCTCGCCCGACGTCTGGCGGATTACTCGCCACCCGCCATGCCCTCCGCTCAGCGCCGGTTTCTGATGAAGGAACTAACGGCGCTCTGGCCCAACGCGCCGCAGTTCCCCACCCTGGCCGCCGAGGAAATCGCGGCCGAATACCTCGAAAGTGAAGGTCGACCACCCGCTGAAGATTCCCAATTCTCGCTGGCGGGACCCGCTCGCCTCTGGCAATTGGCGATGCCGACGGGGCGGGTCACCCTGCTGATGAAACAGGAACCTTTGTTTTCCGAAATGCAGGCGGTGGTTGAAAGCCAGTTGAGGATCGAGGGCATGTCGGTAAAGTTTGAATTAAGTCGAAATCCAATGACACCCTCGGGAGCTTTTCTTTCTATTCCGGGAGGAAAGTACTTACCCTTCGCGTGGCTTGAACTTCATTTGGAGGATTCGGGGGCCTTCGTCCTTGCAGCGGAAGGAAAAACCCAGGGTTACATTTGGACGGGCACGTTGGTCATCGCGCTGGTTGCGATTCTGGCGCTTTTGATCGGCCGCTCCGTGTTTCGTCAGATGAAACTAACGCGACTTAAGAACGACCTGATCGCCACGGTCTCTCACGAGCTCAAGACGCCTCTGTCCTCGATGCGGGTGCTCGTGGATACTCTGTTGGAAGAGCGTTGCAAGGACGAGCAACAGAAGCGGGAGTACCTCCAGCTGATCGCCAAAGAAAACGCCCGCCTCAGCCGGCTGATCGACAACTTCCTGACCTTCTCGCGCATGGAGCGCAACAAGCGCGCATTCGAGTTTACCGAGGTCCACGCATCGGAGATCATCACCTCGGTGATGGAGGCAATGAAGGAGCGCTTCGAAGCGCCGGAGTGCCGGCTTGAAGTCAAGGTGGATTCAAATCTGCCTCCTGTGATGGGAGACCGCGATGCTTTGATCACTGTCTTGCTGAACCTTCTCGACAACGCCTGGAAGTATTCCGGGCCGCAGAAGCACGTCATCGTGCGGGGCTTTGCCTCCGCCGGACAAATCGGTCTCGAAGTCCAGGACAACGGCGTCGGTCTGTCAAAGCGCGCGGTAAAGAAGATCTTCGACCGGTTCTATCAAGTCGACCAGCGGCTGTCGCGTGAGACCGGCGGTTGCGGCCTGGGACTGAGCATTGTAGAGTTCATTGTCGCAGCACATGGGGGAACGATTGAAGTGCAGAGCCGTCCCGGAAGCGGAAGCACGTTTACCGTCAGGCTTCCAGTGGCCGGGAATGGAGCGCGCGCGAGTTTGCAGGAGAACGCCAGGTGAAAACAGAGACCGTGCTCATTGTTGAAGACGAATCCACGATGCTGCGGGGGTTGAAAGACAACTTCGAGTTCGAGGGCTACCGCGTGCTCACCGCGGTCGACGGCGAACAAGGTCTCGACCTCCTGATGTCCCGCAAACCGGATCTGGTAATTCTCGACCTCATGCTGCCCAAGATCAACGGTTACGAAATTTGCCGCGCGGCCCGAGAGGAGGGACTGGAAACGCCAATCATCATGCTGACGGCCAAGGGACAAGAATCGGATATCGTGCTCGGCTTGAATTTGGGAGCGGACGATTACGTCACCAAGCCGTTCAGCATCAAGGAACTGCTGGCGCGCGCCAATGCATTTTTGCGGCGGCAACGGCAGGGCCAGAGTCAGGTACTGCATTTTGGCGATTGCGCGTTGGATCTCGCCTCCCGGCGACTGTTGAAAAACGACTCGGAGGTTACTCTGACGCCGAAAGAGTTCGCGGTGTTGGCGCTGCTGACCAAGCGGGCGGGACGTGCTTTCACCCGCGAGGAAATCCTTGGCGCGGTCTGGGGACATGACATTCTCGTTACCGCCCGAAGCGTCGATCGCTGCATCAGCACGTTAAGAGAAAAGATTGAGGTCGATCCCCACCGTCCCACGCTAATTCGCACCATTCGCGAAATCGGCTACCGATTTGATTTGCCCGAGGGGATTGCTGAGTCTTGAAGCCGGCCGGCGTATCACACACACCTCGCCTGCATTGATTCAAAAGGGGCGATTCGTGAATCGCCCCTACACGCTCCCGCGATTTTTCTACCGCTTGCCACTCATTCGAAAAGCACCTAACTCACCAAATACCAGTGGGATAGGCCAAATCCAAATACCTCAAAAAACCTCTTGACAAAGCTGTTCCTAGATATATAGTATATATATGAACAGTAAATTCCACTGATGGATGCGCTATGAAACTTCAAAAGGAATTGGGATGGAAGCAGGGATTTCACTCGACGCCCCACGAGGCGCTGTTAAACCTCTATTTCACTGCCTCGCGGATCAAGAAACACGCGGATGAATTTTTCCGCAAGCGTGGCCTGACCGAAGTGCAGTTCAACGTGCTGGCCTTGTTGGGATTTCAAAGCGGCGAAAAGGGTGGGCTGACCCAGGTGGAGCTCAGCCGCATGATGCTGGTCAATCGCGCCAACGTCACCTCGCTCGTCGACCGGATGGAGAAAGGCAAGCTGGTCCGGCGCTGCGACGATCCCGGCGACCGCCGATACAACGTGATTCGCCTTACCCCCCAAGGCAAAAAAATGTTCGAACAAGTCGAGCAGGATTACGCGCGCGAGGTCAACCGAATGATGAGTCCGCTCAAGAAAAGCCAGCTGTCCTCGTTAATCGATATGCTGGAGCAATTGCGCGAAAACCTGATTGAATAGGAAGACACAGGTAATTTTTTTGAGTCATTAGTACATATATATACAGTATATGTATAAATTTACGGAAATCGTGAAAGATAATTCGAACGGAGGTGAAAACATGATGGAATCGTTCAAGAAAATGGGAAGAATTTTGTGGAGTCTGATCGTGTTTGCCGCGGTTGTTATTCTCGTATCCGGCTGCGGACCGATTTAGAGCAGATCTCGAAAGAATTGTCCGTTTTCCTCTCCTCCCCTTTATAAGGGGAGGCCTCTACTTTGGCCCTTTGACTAGATCAAAGGGTTTTTGTTTTTGGGGGAAATAAGCCATTGAGGTTGACAAGGGCGGGCCTTGAGTGTATCTAGTATTATAACTAGATACCAGGGAGAGTGGACTAATGGGATGCCCAACCAAAATTCAGCTCATCAAGCGCAAGACTTCTCGACAGTGGTATGTAAACTTCCCGGCCGCTATCGCTCAAGCGATGGAGTTTGACCAGGGAGAGATCTGGGAGTGGATTGTTGAAAACAAGGACCTGCTTGTTCTGAAGCGACAGAGGCCCTCGGCTCGAGTGCTGAAAAAAAAACGATAGCCGCCGCCGCCGGCCTCGGGTTGAAGGAGCATTTCGATTCCTTCTTCGATCTGGCCCGTCCGGCATTCCAGCAACAACGAACGTTCGAGCGAGCCAAGCGACTGGCCTTGGCGATCCCCCTTTGCCTGGGCCGTCATACCGTAACGGGCATGCTTTGCGCATCGGGACAACAGTTTCAGGACTGGTCCGCCAACTATCGTCTTTTTGAACAGGAGCGCATCGATATCGCTAAACTGTTTCGTGCGGTCATTCAAGGCACATTGGAGACTTTACCCGAGGACGCTGCGTTAGTCGGTGCCATCGACGACACCGTGATCAAGAAAAAAGGTCGCCACATTCAAGGAACCGGCTGGCGGCGCGATCCTCTGGGGCCGCCCTTTGCCAACAACTTCATCTGGGCCAGCCGATTTCTTCAGCTATCGCTCGCCTTGCCCGAAAACGGTCGTGACCCGGCGCCTGCGCGGATGATCCCCGTCGATCTGACGCATTGTCCCACGCCGCGAAAGCCCGGCAAGCGCGGCTCGAAAGAACAATGGAAACAGTGGGAAAAGTTGATGGCCCAGAAGCGAATCTCTTCCGAGGGTGTCCGGCGGATTGCTGCGTTGCGTCACGCGCTTGACACCCAAGGCCAGCACCAACGCCAGTTAGTGATGACTGCAGACGCCACGTTCACATGCCGCGCGGTGTTCAAAGACCTGCCCGAACGCACGACCTTGATTGGTCGAATTCGCAAGGACGCCCGGCTTTATGCCTTGCCCACCGAGGAGCAGGAGAATCACGGTCGGGGTCGCAAATGCGCCTACGGTGACCGCCTTCCCACGCCGGAGCAGATGCGCCGGGAGCAGCGCATCCCCTGGATCGAAGTCGAAGCGCACGCCGCGGGTAAACTCCACCGCTTTCGCCTCAAAGAGGTTTGCCCTGTGCGCTGGAAATCCGCAGGAGCCCAGCACGATTTACGGCTGATCATCATTGCCCCGCTGGGGTATCGCTTGAAAAAAGACGCGCGCAAGTATTATCGGAAACCCACCTACTTAATCACCACCGATCTTGAATCGCCCGTCGAACAACTCTTGCAAGCCTATATCTGGCGTTGGGGTATTGAGGTGAACTTTCGCGATGAAAAGACTCTGCTTGGCCTGGGTGAGGCCCAGGTTCGCACCCGCTGCAGTGTCGAAACACTGACAGCGTTCATCGCCGGCGTTTACGCTATGCTGCTTCTGGCTCAGGAGAAAACCGGCGGACATCGGCGTCTGCTTTCTCCGCCTCTGTGGCAACGGCGGATGTTCAACAATCCGACTTCCCCGCAACGCACTTCCACCGCTCAGGTGCTCCGCGAACTCCGCTTTGAACTCTGGGGAAAAGGATTTTCAAATAAAAACCACTTCGCTAACACGACTCCCTCTCTGCTCAGCCCACAAAAATTCGAAACCACCGCAACACATGCCCTTTTTTATGCCTCACAATAGCCAAACTCGAGGCCTGGGGCGAAGCCCCAGGAAAGGAATCCATCCAAATCTTAAGAACTGAAGGCCCGCTCGATCATTCACCCTCGCCCGGATCTTCCGGGAAGGCCGGCTTGCATGTCGTCTTCTCTATCCATTCCTCGATGGCTCTGCTCTTGAAGATAAACAGCAGGGAGAGGAGGAAGGTGACGAGACTGGGGATGAAGTCCCGACTTGAAAACTGCACGAAACGCCCCGGTTGGATCTTGAGGAACAGTTTGAAAGCATGATTGCACAGATCCCCGGCCGACGTCGCAAAACAATAAAGACCGACAATGACAATCCAAAAGGACAGGCGCGCATAGGCGGGAAGAGCTTCTTCTGGTTGCGCGACGGGCCCCTCATCCTTCACAATCCAGGAAGCGATAGGCCCGCTTCGAAGCAGAAAGAACGCAGCAAGCACGAGTGGAATCAAGGGGGATAGGACACTCAACAATAAAGAAGGCATATATGCAGATTGATCGGGATGGGACATGGCAGTCGTGATCACGAGGAGCAGTGGCGCAAGCGATTTCAAAAACATAAGGATCAGGTAAATTCCAAAGATCTTGAGGACAAGCTCAAAAAGCTTTCTGTTCGTCATTTTGTTTTCTCCCGATGCACAAGATTGGAATAAAGCAAGGTGCAGGGTAGGCACCAATCCGATCTACTCGATTCGTGACTGGATTATTCACCGATCGGCCAAAAATTTTGATTCGGTTGTCCCCAAATCAGACCCTACCCAATATAATGACCCTGCAAATAATCATTTTCTGCTTCGGTCTTGGATATGTCAAGCCATTTTGCACGGATGCCTGAGGGAAGGGTTTGAGGGTTATCCTTGAGCGCCAAAGGCGCGAACCATACCAGCCTGGGGCAAAGCCCCAGGAAAGGAATCCAGCAAAACCCTAAGGGCTGAAAGCCCGCTCGATGATTCATTTGTAGTCGCGGTGAAGATGAAGTTCAATCGCAAGAGAATACCAACTCCCTCACCGCAGTAAGAGAGGGAAGCCCGCCTCTCCCGGCGGGAGAGGAATTTTGACACCCTCGCCCTTTGGGAGAGGGATGGGGTGAGGGAATCTTTTATTTCCAGCGTAATCGCAAAAAGAACCAACAGGTGGATTGGCGTCCACGCTATCAAAATTCATTGCAGGTAAAAGGCAAGGAGGAGACCGAGCGAGTAGCCAAGCGTGTTGACCGCTCCATGCGCGGCCATGCTGGTCGCGATCGAGCGGGACCGCCAAGCCAACAGTCCAAAGACAAAGGCATCCAGGGGAACAATGATCCAAAACGAAATCGGATGGTCACGCAGGTAGTAGATATGGGCAAGAGAGAAGAGGCCGGTTTGAATCAGGCAGATCCAAATATCCTTTATTCCCTTTTTGCGTAAGTACCCCCATAAAAATCCCCGAAAGAGAGGTTCCTCGGTCACGGCCGCATAGCCCAGCTGGTAGGGAAAGAGAAAGACAAAGGAAACGAGCAGGGAGAACACTTGCGGTATCGATTCCAGCTCCGCCTTATCGATCTGGAGTGACATGGGATAAGCGAGCAATATCGCGAGGCCGATTCCCGCCGCCGCGCCCAGGCCGAACCAGCGAAGGCTTGACCGAGG
>Ga0272444_10000779_pt1 | contig 32342 bp, 39 predicted proteins | sample SSMForm13_FD_201033 | JGI IMG/M metagenome (GOLD analysis project Ga0272444, IMG submission 201033) | Marine sediment archaeal communities from Little Sippewissett salt marsh, Falmouth, MA, United States - SSM-Form-13 | ecosystem: Environmental > Aquatic > Marine > Wetlands > Sediment ...
GGACAACGTGGAGATGGAAGTGCAGTTGTTGACGCCGATTGCGATGGAGAAGGAGTTGCGGTTCGCCATTCGCGAGGGCGGCCGTACGGTCGGCGCCGGCGTGATCAGCGAAATCCTGGAATAAAGCGACAGTCCGGGGACGGATTCAAATCGGTTTTAATCCGTCCGCCGAAGAAACTCTGAGGGAAAAAGGAGTTCGGTCATGGTGGAAGCTCCGCATATACGAATCCGGCTGAGAGCCTACGATCACCGATTGCTGGATCGTTCGACGGAGGAAATCGTCGAAACGGCTCGGCGGACCGGAGCGCGGGTTTTGGGTCCGATTCCGCTGCCGACGCGCATCAGCCGGTATACGGTAAATCGTTCCCCCCATGTGGATAAGAAGTCGCGGGAGCAGTTTGAGATCCGAACTCACAAGCGTCTGATCGACATTGTGGAAAGTACAGCGAAAACCATGGACGCCTTAACTCAGCTGGAATTGCCGGCGGGCGTGCATGTCGAGATTAAACTGTAACAAGAGCGGGTGCGGAAATGCCCAAGTCAATTTACGGTAAAAAATTGCGGATGACCAAATGGTTCGATGAGGGAGGTCGGGAAGTGCCGGTAACGGCGGTCCTGGCGGGTCCTTGTCCGGTCGTGCAGGTCAAGACGTTGGAGAAGGACGGGTACCGGGCCGTGCAGGTTGGGTTCGAGGCTCTGGCGCGCAAAAGAGGTCCCAATAAGGCGATGGCGGGGCACTTCCAGAAGAGTGGCGTGGAGGTGAGCCGTTACCTGCGGGAGATTCGCTTGAGCGCGGACGAGGAGCTGAAGCCGGGAGACGTGCTTCGCGCGGATCTGTTTAAAGCGGGTGAGTGCGTTGATGTGACCGGCGTCAGCAAGGGCCGGGGATTCGCCGGCGGCATGAAGCGTCACGGCTGGAGCGGTGGCCGGGCCTCGCACGGATCGATGTTTCACCGGGCGCCCGGATCGATCGGACAGAGTTCTTATCCCTCGCGCGTCATTAAGGGGAAAGCCTTGCCCGGCCGAATGGGCGCCGAGCAGGTGACGACGCAGGGACTCGAAGTGGTCCAGGTGGACGCGGAGAACAACCTGATTTACATCAAGGGCAGCGTTCCGGGGGCCAACGGCGGATTGGTTTTGATTCGCCAGAGCCTGAAGAAGAAAAAACCGAGACATACAAAGAAGCAATAGAGATCAAAGAACAGGAAGAGTCGATCATGCCCAAGGCCGAAGTGATCAATCGGGAGCGGCAAGTCATTCGCCAGCTGGATCTCAGCGAGCGGGTTTTTGGCGCACCGTTTCGGAAGGCCCTGATCCACCAGGTCGTGGTGGGGTATCTGGCCAACCAGCGCCAAGGCAACGCAAGCACCAAGGGGCGCAGTGAGGTTCGCGGTGGCGGTCGCAAGCCCTGGCGTCAGAAAGGCACCGGTCGGGCGCGCGCGGGGACGATTCGCAGTCCGCTGTGGCGGGGCGGGGGCGTGGTCTTCGGTCCGAAGCCGCGTTCCTACCGGGTGAAGCTCACGCGCAAGATGCGTCGGGAAGCCGTTCGCAGCGTTCTGTCGCGGAAGCTGCTGGACGGAGAATTGGTCTTACTGGATGCGATCCAGATTGACGAGCCGAAAACGCGCTTGGTGGCCCAGCTGATCAGGGATCTGCAGTTGGAAGGCAAAGTGCTGGTTGTCCTGGAAGGGCATCGGCCTGACGTTCTGCGGGCGGTGCGCAATTTGGCCGGCGTGTACGTGACCCATGTGGATATGCTGAACGCCTATGATCTGGCGGCGGCCGATCAGCTGCTCCTGACACAGGCGGCGGCGGAGAAGATCGAGGAGCGGTATCAATCATGAAAGATCCGTATGGCGTGATTCTGGGCACGGTCGTGACCGAGCGCTCGACCGATCTTCAGGACGGACAAAATAAGTACACGTTTAAAGTCCATTCAAAAGCGACGAAGGTCGATATCCGGCGGGCGGTGGAAACGATTTTTCCCAACGTGCAGGTTCGTTCGGTGAATACGATCAAGGTGCACGGCAAGCTGCGTCGCGTGCGTCAGCAACCGGGTTACACGGCGGACTGGAAGAAAGCTGTCGTGACACTACGGCCAGGCGATAGTATCAACTTTGCCTGATCGGAGCGAAGAGAGGGAGAGCCGTGGTTAAACTGTACAAACCGACGACGCCCGGCCGACGTTTTAGTTCGGTGGCGGATTTCTCCGAGCTGAGCCGGTCCCGGCCGGAAAAGCGTCTGGTGAAGAAACTGACCAAGACCGGCGGGCGCAACAACCGGGGCCGAATCACGAGCCGGTTCCGGGGCGGCGGGCATAAGCGGGCGTATCGGGTGATCGATTTCCGGCGCTGCAAGGACGGCATTCCGGGCAAGATTGCGACGATTGAATATGATCCGAATCGTTCGGCGCGCATTGCGCTGGTGCATTACGCCGATGGGGAAAAGCGTTACATCCTTGCGCCGGTGGGAATCAGTGTGGGCGACATGGTGGAGTCCGGACCCCAGGCCAAGCAAAAAATCGGCAACACGCTTCCCCTGAAGGATATCGTGATCGGTACGATGGTGCATAATATCGAATTAAAACCGGGCAAGGGGGCGGCGATCGCCCGCTCGGCCGGAACAACCGCCCAGTTGATGGCTCGCGAGGGCGACTATGCGCAGCTGAAGCTTCCCTCGGGGGAGTTCCGAAAAATCCATATTAATTGCCGGGCGACAATCGGTCAGGTAGGCAACACCGATCACGAAAACATCACTTGGGGAAAAGCCGGACGAAAGCGCTGGCTGGGACGCCGGCCGCACAACCGGGGCGTGTCGATGAATCCGATCGATCACCCGCTGGGCGGCGGCGAGGGCAAGTCTTCCGGTGGGCGGCATCCCTGTTCGCCGTGGGGGCAACCGGCGAAGGGGTACAAGACCCGGCATCGAAAATTCACTGATAAAATGATTATACGCCGGCGGGGCAAGAAGTAAGACGCCCGAGAAGCGGGAGAAATCCAGAGAGGAGAACGGTCGGCCATGGGCAGGTCAATCAAGAAGGGACCTTACTACGACGAAAAACTGCTGAGACGGCTGGAACAGCTGAACCAGACAGGTGAAAAGCGGGTTTTCAAGACGTGGTCCCGCAACTGCACGATTATGCCCCAGATGGTTGGTCACACCGTCGCCGTGCATAACGGTAAGAAATTCATTCCGGTTTTTATCACGGAGAACATGATCGGGCATAAGTTGGGCGAGTTTTCGCCAACGCGGACCTTTCGGTCCCACGGCGGAAAGACGGCCCGCATTATGAAACTCAAATAAGCCGGGACGCGGCCGCTGAAGGGTTGAGGAAATGACGCAGAGTTATCAGAAAGTGAAACAACCGAAAGCGAGACTGTCGCATGCTCGGATCTCGCCCCGCAAGGCGCGGTTGGTGGCGGATCTGATTCGAGGCGTGGATCTGGATGAGGCGTTGCGGGTCTGTCAGTTCACACCCAAAAAGGCGGCGGAGCTTTTTCGAAAGCTGCTGCTGTCGGCTCGCAGCAATGCCGACCAGGCCAATTACGACGTGGACCACCTGTTTGTCGAGGAGGTCTACGTCGATGGGGGATTCACTCTGCACCGCTGGCGGGCGATGCCGATGGGACGAGCGGGGAGAATTCGCAAACGCACCAGTCATTTGACGGTGGTTTTGAAAGAGCGACCGGTCGAAGCCCGGCGCTAGAACTCGCAGGCGACTGAAACGAGGCGAAAACAATGGGACAAAAGGTTCACCCGAAAGGACTCCGGCTAGGTGTCGTGCGGACCTGGGATTCGAAGTGGTTCGCCACGAAGCGCAACTACACCGAGTTCCTTCACGAGGATCTGGGAATCCGGCATAAGATCAAGTCGCGGCTGAAACACGCGGGAATCTCGAAAATAGAGATCGAGCGTTTCACCAAGCGAATTCGCATTAACATCCACACCGCCCGACCGGGCATCATCATCGGCCGAAAGGGTCAGGAAGTGGAGAAGCTGAAGCGGTTTCTGACCAAGTGGACGGGCAAGCAGGTGTTGCTGAACATTCGGGAGATCAAAAACGCCGAGTTGGACGCGCAGCTGGTCGCGGAGAGCATTGCGCAGCAGCTGGAGCGGCGGGTGTCCTACCGCCGGGCGATGAAGCGGGCGGAAGCCGCGGCGCTGCAGACCGGGGCTCAGGGCATCAAGATCATGTGCGCCGGCCGGTTGGGCGGCTCGGAGATGTCCCGCACGGAATGGTACCGTTCGGGGCGGATTCCGCTGCACACGATTCGGGCGGATATTGATTATGGGTTCGCCGTGGCGCGCACAACTTACGGCACGACGGGCGTCAAAGTGTGGATCTTCAAAGGCGAGGTTGTCGGCAGTGCCGGGCCCCGGACGGAAAGCGAGGAGTAAGCGCAATGTTGATGCCGAAACGCGAGAAATACCGCAAGCTGCAGAAAGGCCGCTTGGGCGGTAAAGCGATTCGAGGCGGGACGATCGAGTTTGGGGAATACGGCCTGAAATGTCTCGAGCCCTTTCGGATCACCGGTCGGCAGATCGAAGCGGCCCGTGTGGCGATTACGCGCCGGCTGAAACGTACCGGAAAGGTTTGGATTCGCATTTTTCCGCATAAGTCGGTGACGCGCAAGCCGGCCGAGACTCGCATGGGCAAGGGTAAAGGATCGCCGGAAATGCACGTCGCGATCGTGAAATCGGGCACGATCCTGTTTGAAGTCGAAGGAGTTTCACAGGAGCTGGCTCAGGAAGCGTTGTGTTTGGCGGGTTACAAACTGCCGGTGAAAACCCGGTTTGTCACCCGGCATCAGCAAGGCGTGATCTAAAGAAAAGCAGGGCGGAGCGATGAAAGCGGGAGAATTTCGAAATCAAACGGATGAAGAGCTGAAGATCACGATTCGGGACCTCCGGCGGGACCTGTTCAGCCTGAAGTACCAGCTGGCAACGGGCCAGCTGGAGAAGGTGGACCGGTTGTCAGCGACGCGCCGGGATATCGCTCGGGCGCTGACGATTTTGCAGGAGCGCCGCCGGGAAACCGGAGCGGTTGAAGGAGAGCAGGCATGAGTGAAACGCGAGGACGCCGGAGAAGCCGGGTGGGAGTGGTCATCAGCAACAAGATGGACCGCACCTGTGTCGTGCAGGTGGAGCGCCGGGGCGCGCATCCGGTCTACAAGAAAGTCGTGCGGCGATTTTCCAAGCATAAAGTGCACGATGAGCAGAATCACTGCAAGGTCGGCGACGTGGTGCGGATTACGGAATGCCGTCCGTTGTCGAAAGAGAAGCGCTGGCGTTACGTGGAAACGATTCGGACAGCCGAGTCGGTTGATTAGAAGGCTGCGGCAAGGAGCCGATCATGATTCAGATGCAGACGATGTTGAACGTGGCGGATAATTCAGGCGCCCGCAAAGTGATGTGCATCAAGGTGCTGGGCGGCTCCCGGCGGCGCTATGCGCGCCTGGGGGACGTGATCGTCGCCACGGTGAAAGAGGCGATTCCCGAAGGGAACGTCAAGAAGGGCACGGTGGTTCGAGCGGTGGTCGTGCGGACGGCCAAAGAGTTGCGTCGGGCGGACGGGTCCTACATCAAGTTCGACGGCAACGCCGCGGTGTTGATCAATCCGGCCGGCGAGCCGTTGGGAACGCGAATATTCGGCCCCGTGGCCCGGGAACTGCGAGAGAAAAAGTTTATGAAAATCATCTCGCTGGCCCCCGAGGTCATCTGACCGGGTGGAAGAAAGGTTAAATCGAAAATGTCTCGGCCCAAATACCGAATTCGCAAAAACGATCTTGTCCAGGTGATCTCGGGCTCGCACAAGGACAAGGGAAAGATTGGCAAGGTGCTGCGGGTTTACCCCCTGACCGGGCGGGTGGTCGTCGAAGGACTGCGGATGATCAAGCGACACACGCGGGCGAATCCGCAAGCCGGGCAGCAGGGAGGCATCGTCGAGCGTGAAGGCACGATTCATATCAGCAACCTGATGGTGGTTTGCGACAAGACCAAGAAGCCGACCCGCGTGGGAGTCCGTCGGGACAGCGAAGGGCACCGGCAGCGTTATTCGAAAAAATCGCCGGATACCCTGATTCCGGACCGGCTGTAAGGATAAGGAAGGAGCTGGCACCGTGGACCGCTTGGAGAAGAAGTATCAGGAACAGTTCATTTCCCAGCTGATGGAGCGCTTTCAATACAAGAGCGTGATGCAAGTGCCTCGGTTGGAAAAGATCGTGATCAATATTGGTTGCGGGGAACTGTCGCGAGAAGCCAAATTGATAGATGCCTTGATGGACGACTTGGCTTGTATTTCCGGCCAGAAGCCGGTAGTGACGCGAGCGAAGAAGTCGATCGCGAATTTCAAGCTGCGAGAGGGCATGATCATCGGGTTGAAGGTCACGTTGCGCCGGCAGCGCATGTTCGAGTTTTTTGATCGGCTGGTCAGCCTGGCGATTCCCCGCATTCGGGACTTTCGGGGCACTTCGGCTCGGAGTTTCGACGGTCGGGGCAACTATTCGCTGAGTATGACCGAGCAGTTGGTTTTCCCGGAAGTGGAATATGACAAGGTGGCCCGGGTGCAGGGCATGGACATCGCCTTTGTGACTACGGCCAGGACGGACGAAGAGGGGCGCGAGCTGCTTCGGTTGTTGGGAATGCCGTTTGCGAACTGATCGAGGCGACGCGAAAGGTAAACGCTCCTGAAGACCGGGAGCGGGGAATGGGAGAAACGAGCGTGGCGAAAACAAGTTTGATTGTTAAATCGAAGCGGAAGCCGAAGTATAAGATCCGGGCCAAGAACCGGTGCCGGATTTGCGGGCGGCCTCGAGCTTACCTGCGGCGTTTTGCCATGTGCCGGATCTGTTTTCGGGACTTGGCGTCGCAGGGATTGATTCCCGGGGTGGTCAAGGCCAGCTGGTAGTTTCCCGAGTGGGGAAAGAGCGCGCGAGATAGGAGCAGAGTGAAATTATGGCAATGTCGGACCCGATTGCGGACCTTCTCACACGAATCCGGAATGCGAACATGGTATACAAGGACAAAGTGGAGACTCCTTCCTCCCGAGTTAAGGAAGGCATTGCCGCGATTTTGAAGCGAGAAGGATTCATTCGAAATTATCGCGTGATCGATACGCGCCGGCAGACGGTTTTGAGGATCTATCTGAAGTATGGTCCGAACCGGGAGCGTGTGATTACGAATCTGAAGCGAGTCAGCAAGCCGAGTTTGCGAGTGTACTCCGGCGCGTCGAGACTGCCGCGGGTTTTGGGCGGCATGGGCGTCGCGGTGGTGTCGACGCCGAAGGGCTTGCTGACGGATCGAGAAGCCCGGGCGGAAAACGTCGGCGGCGAGATTCTTTTTGAAGTCTGGTAGGGAGACGAGGTCATGTCCCGAGTGGGAAGGAAACCAATACCGATTCCGGAAAAAGTCCAGGTGACTTTGAAGGAAGACGCCATTGAGGTCAAAGGACCGAAGGGGCAGCTGAGCCGGGGGATCCCGCCGCGCGTGAAGGTGGAGCAGCAGGACGGGCAGTTGGTGGTGATTCCCGAGACGCAGGAGCGGGGGGATCGAGCGATGCAGGGCTTGGCCCGGGCGCTGATTGCCAACATGATCCATGGCGTCACCGAAGGATTCCAGCGGGTGCTGGAGATCGTCGGCGTGGGATACCGGGCCGCCTTGGAAGGAAAGGCCCTGGTGTTGGAATTGGGCTATTCGCATCCCATTCGCTACGCCATTCCGGAAAGCATTGAGATCGGGATGGAAAAGAATACGGTGATCATCATCAAGGGAATCGACAAGCAGCTGGTCGGCGACGTGGCGGCGAAGATTCGCGGATTTCGGCCGCCGGAGCCGTACAAGGGCAAAGGAGTGCGCTACCAGAACGAGTACGTGCGGCGCAAAGAAGGAAAGAAGAACGCCTAGACAGAGCGCAGCCCGTGTTCGCACGGGTGCAAAGCGGCGAAATTCAAGAAGGAACCGGGAGCATGATCAAGAATCGTCAAAAGGCTCGAAGGCGGCGCCACTTGCGGGTTCGCAAGAAGGTCCAGGGGACGCTCGAAAGGCCCCGCCTGGTGGTGTTTCGAAGCCAGCGGCACCTTTACGTGCAGCTGGTGGACGATAACTTCGCCGGAGGCGGCGCAAAGACGCTGTGCTCGGCGTCCACCTTGTCCAAGGAGTTGGGCGCCAGCTTGAAAAACGACTGTGAGACGGCGCGCCGAGTCGGCCAATTGCTTGGACGCAAAGCGCGGGATTGCGGCATTGAAACGGTCGTTTTCGACCGAGGCGGCTATCGCTATCATGGCCGGGTTAAGAGCCTGGCCGAAGGGGCCCGAGAAGCCGGGCTACAATTCTGAGGAGGTTGAGCGAGCGTGCCCGAGATTCAAACTGACGTGCCGGAACATGGAGAGCTGGAAGAACGCATTATCCATGTGAACCGGGTAGCCAAGGTGGTCAAGGGTGGCCGACGGTTTCGCTTCGGCGCTCTGATTGTGGTTGGTGACGGCAACGGAATTTGCGGCCTCGGCTACGGGAAAGCGAACGAAGTGCCCGAAGCGATCCGAAAGGGTGTGGAGCGGGCTCGAAAGAGCCTGATGCGGGTTCCCATGCGGGGAACGACGATTCCTCACGAAGTGGTCGGCCGACGAGGAGCCGGGAAGGTGCTTCTCAAGCCGGCCTCGCGAGGGACGGGCGTCATTGCCGGAGGGGCGGTGCGCGAGATCCTTGAGGCGGTTGGCATCGAGGATATCCTGACCAAATCCCTGGGCAGCAACAATCCGCTTTCGATGGCTTCGGCCGTGCTGGAAGGACTGCACTCCCTGAAGGACAAGAACGTGGTGGCGAAGTTGCGGGGCAAGAGCCTGGCCGATCTGGGACTGAAGGAATAGGTAAAACGATCATGGCAAAACTGGAAATCACATTGAAGCGAAGTCGGTACGGTTGGATCCCGAAGCAGCGGAAGACGTTGCGAGCGCTGGGACTCCGGCGTTTGCAGCAGACGGTAATCCACGAAGATACGCCCGTGGTGCGGGGGATGATCGAGCAGGTGGCGCATGCCCTTGAGGTCCGACGGCAGGAAGACTGAAGCGCGGGCGACAGGCGAAGACGAAACGTTGAGACGCAAGCGAAAGAGTCGGTGAGGCGAAAAAGATGAAACTAACGGATTTAGCCCCGGCGCCGGGCGCAAAGAGAAAAAAGAAACGCGTGGGACGCGGCGAGGGGTCCGGCAAAGGCAAAACGGCGGGACGGGGATCGAAAGGTCAGAAGTCCCGATCGGGGCACAAGCGACGCGCCTGGTTTGAGGGCGGGCAGATGCCGTTGCAGCGGCGGTTGCCCAAGCGCGGATTCACGAATATCTTTCGCAAGGGCAACGCGATCATTAACCTTTCAAGCCTGAATCAGTTTGAGGACGGCGCGGAAGTCACGCCGCAGCTGTTGATGGACCGGGGCTTGGTGGATCGCGGCAGCGAGCGAATCAAGGTGCTGAGCGACGGCCACCTGGAGAAGAAGCTCACGGTGAAGTTGCACGCGGCCAGCGCCAAGGCGGTGGAGCGGATCAAGGAAGCCGGAGGCACGTTCGAAGCGCTTCCATAGGGCTCAAAACGAACGCTGGGGCATAGGAATTATGCTGGAAATCATCGACAACATACGGAAGATCCCGGACCTGAGGAATCGAATTCTATTCACTCTTTTCGTCCTGGTGATCGTTCAGTTGGCGGCCCACGTTACCGTTCCCGGGGTCAATGCCGTTGCCTTGAAGCAGTACATGGGCGCGCAGGGGTCGCGGTCCATTTTCGGCTTGATCGATTTGTTCACCGGCGGCGGATTCAAGCGGTTATCGATTGTCGCGCTGGGGATCATGCCGTACATCACGGCGTCGATTCTCATTCAGTTGCTGACGGTCGTTTGGCCTTATTTGGAGGAGTTGTCCAAGCGGGGCGAAGAAGGTCGCAAGACGATCAACCGGTACACGCGCTACGGCACGGTGATCATTACGCTGTTCCAGTCGATGATGTTGGCCAACGGTCTGGCCGGCGCCCAGCCGATCGGCGGACAGCCGATGATTTTATACGCCCGGTTGCCTTTCGTACTGAGCACGATGTTGGCCGTGACGACGGGAACGATTTTCCTGATGTGGCTGGGGGAGCAAATCACCGAGCGGGGAATCGGCAACGGGATCTCCCTGATCATTTTTGCCGGCATTGTCGCGCGGTTTCCCTCGGCGGTCGGGCGGCTGATTCAGTACTTGAAAATCGGAGAGACGATTACGCCGTTCCGGGCGATTTTGATTGCGCTGATGATGGTGGGCGTGATCGCGGCGATCGTGGTCATGACGTACGCGCAACGCCGAATCACGATTCGGCGGGGCAAGCAGGTGGTGGGGCGCAAGGTATACGGCGGCAGCACGTCCTACCTGCCGATTCGAGTCAACACCGCGGGGGTAATCCCGGTGATTTTCGCCGCTTCGATCATGATCTTCCCGTTGCAGATTCTGGGGTGGCTGACGGGGATCTCGGTGATGGACATGGACCCCGGAATCTGGAAGTCGATTCTGGGAGCGTCGCAGCCGGTCTTTGAGTGGTTGCACCGGCAGATGGGGATGGGGTCGTTTCTGTACAACACACTGTACGTCTTAATGATTATCTTTTTCTGTTATTTTTACACGTCGATCACTTTCAATCCGAAGGATCTGGCGGAGAATCTTCAGCGCTATGGATCGACAATTCCCGGTTACAGCCAGGGCAAGCGGACGGAGCAATACATTACTTACATCATCGAGCGGGTGACACTGGCCGGGGGGATCATGTTGGCGGTCATTGCCGTGATTCCGAATATCGTCTATGGAGCATGGTCGATCGATCCAACGATTACGGACTTCCTGGGCGGCACCGGCTTGATCATTGTCGTCGGCGTCGCACTGGACACCGTGAACCAGATTGAGAATCATTTGCGGATGCGCAATTATGATACTTTCAGGAAACGCGGGCGAATCAAAAGAAGGCGTTTTTCCTGAGGCGGCAGAGAGCGCGAGGAGCGGATCGGCCAACCGAAGGCGTCGGCCGAGGAAGCGAACAAAGTCGAATGCGACTGATCTTATTAGGGCCCCCGGGTGCGGGGAAAGGCACCCAGGCGAAGGTTCTGGCGGAACGGTGTAAGATTGCCCACATTTCAACGGGCGATATCCTTCGCCAGGCGATCCAGGACGGCACGGAGCTTGGCCGGCAGGCGCATGGATTCATGGCCGCAGGCGAGCTGGTTCCGGACGATTTGATCATCCGGATGGTCGAACACCGAATCGCCGAGCCGGACTGCCCGGGCGGCTTTTTGCTGGATGGCTTTCCCCGGACGGTCGGTCAGGCGAACGCGCTGCAGGAGATGTTGCGGCAGAGAGAAATAAGCCTGGACGCCGTGCTGCTGTTGACCGTCGAAGATGAGATGCTCGTCCAGCGGCTTTCCGGGCGGCGGACTTGCAGCAAGTGCGGGGCGGTGTATCATCTCGTCTACTCGCCACCGAAACGGCCGGGAGGTTGTGACCGTTGCGGCGGCGAGCGGGTCTTGGAGCAGCGGGAAGACGATCGAGAAGAGACGGTCCGGAACCGGTTGGTTGTCTATCACAAACAGACCGGTCCGCTGATCGAGTATTATAAGAAACAGGGAAAACTAAAAACAGTAGACGGTTCCGGCGAGATTGATTCGGTTTCGAAAGCATTATTTGAAGCGCTCGGCAGGCCGGAAAGCGTCCTTTGAGAAAACGATGATTTACCTGAAATCCCCGACCGAAATCGATAAGATGCGCCGAAGCAACGGATTGGTAGCACAGGTGATTCAGTCGGTTCGCGAGCAGGTCACTCCCGGGGTATCGACGATCGAGCTGGACCGGTTGGCCGAGGCAAGAATCCGGGAAGCCGGGGCGAAGCCGGCCTTTAAGGGCTACCAGGGGTATCCCGCAACGATCTGCGCCAGCGTCAACGAGCGGGTCGTTCACGGCATTCCCGACGCGACGCAGTTGAATGAGGGAGACGTTTTCAGCCTGGACGTCGGTGTCCTGCTGGACGGATTCTTTGGAGACATGGCCGTGACGTTGCCGGTCGGCCGGATCAGCGAAGAGGCCCAGCGGCTTTTGAAAACAACCGAAGAGGCCCTCGCCGTGGCGATCGAGCAGATGGTTGACGGTAAGCGCCTCGGGGACGTTTCGTACGCGATTCAAAGCTACTCCGAGCAGCGAGGCTATAACGTTGTGACGAAGTTCGTCGGACACGGGATCGGCCGGGCGCTGCACGAAGCGCCTCAGGTGCCGAATTTCGGTCGGGCCGGAACCGGCCAGCGGTTGTATACCGGCTTGGTGCTGGCGATCGAGCCGATGCTGAATTGCGGCACCGGCGACGTGAAGGTGCTCGACGATCAGTGGACGGTGGTGACGGCCGACGGCCGGTTGTCCGCTCACTTCGAACATACGGTTGCGATTACGGCCGACGGTCCGGAGATTTTGACCGCGCTTGACGAATCGTAGGATTGGTGTAAAAAAGGGACGCTGTATCGATCAGTTGACTCTGAACGTTCGAAGAAGAGGTCTATGGCGAAAGAAGAAGTCATCGAAGTAACCGGGACGGTTACGGAAACCTTGCCCAATGCGATGTTCCGGGTGGAGCTGGACAACGGTCATAAGGTCCTGGCTCACATATCCGGCAAGATGCGGATGCACTACATTCGCATTCTGCCGGGGGACCAGGTGACGGTGGAACTGTCGCCTTACGACTTGAGCCGGGGGCGGATTACGTATCGCCGGAAATAGGGCGCCGGCGGCCGGGAAGTCGGCGGGCAAGGGACAATGCGACCTGGAAAAGGACGAGGATAATGAAAGTTCGTGCCTCAGTGAAAAAAATCTGCGACAAGTGCAAGATCATCCGCCGGCGGGGAGTCATTCGGGTGATCTGTGTCAATCCCCGCCATAAACAGCGGCAAGGGTAACCAGGAAAAGGAGCAAAAGCATGGCGCGTATTGCGGGTGTGGATCTTCCACGCAACAAGCGGATCGAAATCGGACTGACTTATATTTATGGAATCGGGCCGAAGACGGCGACGGCCGTGCTGGTGCATGCCGGCGTCGATCTCAACCGCCGGGTGAAGGACCTGACGGACGAAGAAATCAACAAGATCGCCTCGGTGATTACTCGGGAGTGCCGGGTGGAAGGGGATCTGCGGCGTGAGGTCTCGATGAACATCAAGCGTCTGATGGACATCGGCTCGTATCGAGGGCTGCGGCATCGTCGGGGATTGCCGACGCGAGGACAGAATACGCGCTCCAACGCCCGAACCCGCAAGGGTCCGAAGCGCACCGTGGGCGCTCGGCGGAAAAGCAAATAAGGACTGGAAAGACGGCGCAAAACCAGGAAACACTCTAAGAAACTTGGGGTAAAGCATGGGCAGGCAGGCGCGAGGTAGCAAAAGCAAGAAAAAGGTCAAGAAAAACATTCCGAAAGGAATCGTGCACATCAAGGTGACGTTCAACAACACGATCGTGACGATTACCGATCCGCAGGGGGACGTCATCGCTTGGGCCAGTGCGGGAAACCTGGGCTTCAAAGGATCGCGGAAAAGCACGCCCTTTGCGGCTCAGATGACCGCCGAGGAAGCATCCAAGCGGGCGATGGAGCACGGGCTGCGCAAGGTGGAAGTGCACGTCAAGGGTCCGGGTTCGGGCCGCGAGGCGGCGATTCGGTCCTTGCAAGCCACCGGACTGGAGATTTCGATCATTAAGGACGTCACGCCGATTCCGCACAATGGGTGTCGGCCGCCGCAGCGACGGCGTGTGTAATGGACCAAGCCGAACGCTGATCGGCCAGGAGTGAGAAGGAGGCAATAGTGGCAAAGTATACGGGTCCCGTTTGCAAACTGTGTCGGCGCGAGGGCGTCAAACTGATGCTCAAGGGCGAGCGCTGCCTGACCCCGAAATGCGCCGTTGAGCGCCGGGCGTATCCTCCCGGCGAGTGGGGCAAGCGAGGTCGAAAAATGTCCTCGTATGGAGTTCAGTTGCGCGAAAAACAGAAAGCGCGCCGAATCTACGGTGTTTTGGAACGGCAATTCCGCCGGCATTTTCGAGAGGCGGTGGCGATTCGCGGCGTGACGGGACAGAATCTGTTTCATCTTTTAGAGACCCGCTTGGACAACGTGGTTTACCGCCTGGGATTTGCCGCATCGCGAACGCAATCGCGGCAGTTGGTGCGCCATGGGCACATTCAGGTCAATGGCAAGCGGGTGAGGATTCCTTCTTTTCGAGTGAAGGTGGGCATGAAGATCGGGGTGAAACCCGCCAGCCGGGAGATGCTGCCGATCGCCGAGGCGTTCGATCAATCGCGCCGGACCGGTTTGCCGGCTTGGGTGCAACGGGACGAGGAGCAGATGGTCGGTTATTTGGAGCGTCTGCCCAGCTTGGAAGAGATCCAGCTGCCGGTCAAAGAGAGTTTTATCGTCGAGTTGTATTCGCGGTAAGTCAGGCGTTGAGCGACGGATGGCCCTTCGTGCGCGGACCCGCGCGCGGGCGCTTTGCGGGTCATCACCAAGAAGAGAGGATAAACGTCCATGAAATTCAAAAGCGTGGTCATGCCCAAACGGGTCTCGGCTGACGAGGATACGAAGAGCCGGTCGTACAGCAGGTTTGTGGTCGAACCGCTGGAACGGGGATTTGGGACAACATTAGGCAATTCACTTCGCCGAGCCCTATTGTCTTCGGTTCAGGGTGCGGCCGTGACCGGCGCGCGAATCGAAGGCGTTTTGCAGGAAGTGTCCAGCATTCCGGGCGTGGTGGAGGATGTGACGGACATTATCCTCAACTTAAAACAGCTCGTCATGAAGGTCAATTCCAATCGGTCGGTCACGCTTCGATTGGAGGCGGCTGGGGAAGGGCCGGTAACGGCCGCGCAGATCGAGCCCAACAGTGCGGTGGAGGTTCTGAATCCCGAGCTGCACATTGCCACCCTGGCCAAAGACGGCCGATTGAACATGGACATCATCGTCGACATCGGTCGCGGTTACGTTCCGGCCGACGTTCACCAGCGGGATGACCGGGATATTCATTTGGTTCCGGTCGACGCGGTTTATACGCCGATCCGGCGGGTGAAGTACGAGGTGGAAAACGCCCGGGTGGAGGAGATTACCGATTACGACCGGTTGATTCTGGAGATCTGGACCGACGGGACGATTGAGCCGGAAGAGGCGTTGGCTTACTCGGCGCGAATTCTGCGCGATCACCTCATGATTTTTGTGCGCTTTCCGGAAGAGACGCTGCCGATTCAGGAAAAGGCGACCGAACCGGTGCGCCAGATTAATCCGAATCTGTTCAAGGGCGTGGACGAGTTGGAGCTGTCGGTTCGCTCTTACAATTGCCTCAAATCGGCGAACATCAAGACCATCGCCGAACTGGTTCAAAAGAGCGAAGCCGAGATGTTGAAGTACCGCAACTTCGGCAAGAAATCGTTGTCGGAGATCAAGGATCTGCTGAGCAAGATGAATCTGTCGCTTGGCACGGCCCTGGAGGAAGCGGAACTGGGTGAGATCGAGGAACGCCGGGAGGCCTTGGCCAAAAAGGCCAAATAGCGCCCCGGCTTGAAGTCCAAGCAGTACTAGAAGAGAGGAGAAGCACAGCCGTGCGACATCGCCGAAAAGGAAGACGATTGGGACGAACCAGCAGCCATCGAATGGCGCTGCTGCGGAATCTGGCACTGGCTTTGTTCAAGCACGAGCGGATTCGCACGACCGAAGAGAAGTGCAAGGAACTGCGACGGTTTGCCGAAAAGCTGATTACCAAAGCCAAGCGGGGTGACGTGCAAGCCCGGCGGCTGGTGGCTCGCCACATTCAGGATCGCGAGATCCAGGCCAAACTGTTTTCTGTCCTGGCGCCCCGTTATGCGGAGCGTTCGGGAGGCTATACCCGAATTATCAAGATGGGCCCCCGGCAGGGGGATTGTGCGGCCATGTCCATGATCGAACTCGTGGACAACGAAATCGAGTTTGAGGAATAAACGCCGCTGCCCACCCCCGCCGCGCCGCGGCTGAGGCGCGGGGGCCGGTCGACTCCATCCCGGGACGTTGAGGGAGAACCTTGGTTGATCGCGCCAGGCGGTACGATTCCGCCGCTTACCTCTTTGTTCGGCAAGCGCTTGATTTTGCCCTCGGCCGACTCAAAAAGCGCCGCCACATCACCGGTCAAGAGCTGCTTCGGGCAATTGCCGAGTACGCCAAGAAGCGCTTCGGTCCGCTGACCCGCTTGGTGTTCGAGGAATGGGGCGTGCGCGAAACGCTGGACTTCGGTCATATTGTCTTTGAGATGGTGGACCGGGGGATTATGACCAAGCGGCCCGAGGACACGATCGAAGACTTCCGCAACGGTTATGATTTCTTTGAGGAATTCAACCGGCATTTCGATTATCTGAGTGAACTGCGCGGAACGGATGCGCTGCCCTGCGATCCAACGTCGGCCGACAAGCCCTCCCCGGACGCCGATCCCACCATGCCCAACGTCTAGTCCGGCTGCCTCTTTCCGGCATCGCCCCGGAATCGCGACCACGACAGCTCGCCGCGCGGGATCCACTGAGTGGCCAACAACACGCTGGACAGCGGCACGAGGTAGAGAATCAACCGGCGCAAGCCTCCCCTGAGAAGGATTTTCCAGAATACAAGAGGATCGTCCACGACCATCACCATCGCCAGCGTTCCGAGCACGCCCAGGAACAGAATCGCCAGCTGAACCAGGCTAAAGAAATTCCAGCGGAGCAGAGAGAAGATCACGGCGACGGCAGCCAGTAGCCAAAATCCGCCGAAGCTGTTCAAGTCATGAAGATGCTCGCTGAGTGCGTCGGCCAGCACGCTCCAGCGTTCTTTGCTGACGAGCTGTTCCGGCTTGAAGTCGAGGGAAGCCTTCGCTGTCGCCACAGAATCCGGCTGCTTCCAGACCGTGACGTAATACACGGGCCAGGAGGCACAAAGGACCAACCCGAACGAGACCACGATCAGCCAGTCTTTCCCTCTTCGGCGGAGAAAGGACAACACGCCGCCGGCGAAAAACATGAGCGCAAACCACATCACCCCCTCAATGCGCGCCCACGCCCCCAGTCCGCAAAACAGGTAGGCGAAAAACAGCAGCCGGCGATTCGGATCGAAATACCATTCATAGAAATACAGCCAGCCGAAGGTCACCAACACGATGCCCGGTAGCGTCGGGTAGGCAATCGTCGCGTTGCGCCACAGCTCGGGAGTGCTGCCAATGAGCAGAGCCGCCAGAACCCCGGCGGGGAGGGCGCCGAGGCGTTTGAAGAGGTGAATGAGCATGAAAAGCAACGCCAGGAGGAAAAGGGGATAGAGGAGTTTCTCCTCCGTCGCTCCCAGCTCCATCATCAAGCAATGCGCCAGCGGCATCATCAGCGGATAGGCCGGCCGGGCATCCTTGTACAGTCCGAATTCCAGGCCCTTGAAGTGGTGGAACACAAGCGCCCGATAATGATGCATCATCAGGGCGTCCCAGGCGTAAACCGGCCAATAGAGCGTGCAGATCATCGCAGAAACCGCCACGGCGGCGAAAAGCAGCAGGACGATGGCGACCGTGACCTTGCCGGCCAGGGGGGACTCGATCTGAATCAGACGGGAGGGGTGTTTCCAGCCTTGGCCCGAGCGGTGTCGTTTCCAGACAAAAAACGCCAGCGTCGCCGTGACCGCCAAAGCGATCGAAATCAGAATCCATTGCTGCCAGGGAATGCCGATGATTCCCAGCAGAAACATCAGGAACGTGAATCCTCCGACTCCGAGTCCAAACGCGCCGGCGGCCAGCTCCCAAGCATCCACCGTCTTCTTGAGCAGGAGAACCAGCAGGGCTCCCGGCGCCATCATGAGCAGCAACGCAAGTGTGAAACCAATCATCAGTTTTGAAGGAGGAGCCCGGCGCTCTTGAGATAGTTGAGATTGTCCATCACAACCACGATGGCAACGACCTGTCTCGACCGGGGGGCCTCGATTTTCCTTTTCTTCAGTTCTTTCTGAAATCTTGGCAGCTGCACTTTCGTCCAGGAATGCGTCTGCTTATTTCGAACCGCCCGGATGGCGGTTCCGTCATCCAATACCAAGCCCACTTGGCAAGTATCCAGCTGAGTGGCCCAGACCCAGAGATCGATGCGATCGATTTCCGAAGCGGAGAGGGGCGGGATATCGGCGATCAACCAGAGCGACTGCATCGGGCGCAGCTGAAATTCAAACTGTTCCGACTGCCGCCCCCGATAGGCGCGATCGGAGGCAATTTGATGCCGAATCAGGGGGGAGTCTTTCCGAGGAGTGTCTTTCATCCGAAACCGCACTTCAGCCGGTTTGGCGATCTGCGAGGCGACCTGCCGTGCAGAGCGGCCGCTTTCGTTTCTCAACAGTCGCTCGGTCTGGACGTCCCACTCGAAATCGTCGCCATACAGGACGTTGCCGTCGGGACCCAGAATCCGCAACGAGTCGCAATACACGGTCCTCTCCGCAGGTTGATCGGAGTAGGGATAGGGAATGCGTTTCTTGGGATCGACCCGTGAGGGAAAACCGGGAAAGGTCACAATGGCGTCCGCCTCGGCCAGTTGGCTCGGGTGGGTGGTTCGAATTACCCGCCTTGGAAACACGAGGTATCCGGCGATTTCCCATTGCGCCAGGCGCACGGCATACCAGGGAACTGCTGTTTTGGGAGGAATGGCGATCAGGCCGTTTTCCGGAACCTGCTCGCATACGAACTGATAGAATTCAGTGACGTGAGGTTGCCGAAGAGCGAAACGCTCAGGATCGGTAAGCCCGGGGTTCTGATGAATCACGGACAGCTCTGCGGCGATGCGGGGAAGCAGCTGAGAGGCGTTTGCCAGAAGGAAACCGAGCCCGAGCAGCAGGACGCACCACTGAAACCACTTCATGGACATCGCTCTCCCGGGAGGTCAGATCGACCTGCGTCAATTCCTTCTCGGTCAGTTCTGGGCCTCGGGGACTTCATCCTTATTGGGAACGAAGTCTTCCTCATGGAACTGAACCGATTCCTCATCCACGGTGTAGGGTTCAAGCGGAGTGCCGTTTTTGGCTCGAGGCACGTCCGGCTCATCGCCAGGGTCCGAGCTCGGGGACTCGCTCTTGGTCTCTTGCGGGGATTGCGGGGGGGCTTCCGCCGGTGGATTCGGCTCCGGTTCGGGCGTTTGGCTTGGGTCCGCCTGCGGTTCGGCGTGCCGGTGAGCGCTTTCGAAACTCATCGACATGATGCGGCTGACGCCCTGTTCGGCCATGGTGATGCCGTAAATGATGTCAGCCATTTCCATGGTTCGCTTGTTATGGGTGATGATCAGAAACTGACTGCGGTCGGTGAATTGCCTCAGCAGTGTGGTGAACCGCCCGATGTTCACGTCGTCCAAGGGAGCGTCGATTTCGTCAAGAATACAGAAGGGACTGGGCTTGATCAGATAAATCGCGAACAGCAGAGAGATCGCCGTTAGCGCCTTTTCCCCGCCGGACAAGAGAGAAATGCTCTGCAAGTTCTTTCCCGGCGGTTGGGCCACGATTTCGACCCCGGACTCGATCACGTCCTCTTCATCCAACAGAAGCAGATCGGCCTTACCGCCGCCGAAAATGCTCCGGAAAGTCTTCCGGAAGTGATCCCGGATTTCCTCGAAAACCTTCTGGAAGCGGTCGCGCGCGGTCCGCTTAATATCCGCGATGGTGCGCAGCAGGTTCGCCCGGGCCTTTTCCAGGTCGCTTTTCTGGTTCGTGAGAAACTCGAAGCGCTCGTTCAGTTCGTCATATTCCTCGCGGGCCAAGCGATTGACCGGGCCGAGTCGCTGCATTCGGTTGCGCAGCTTGTCCGCTTCGGCTTCGATTTCTTCCTGCGGTCGATCGTCCTGGCGGTCAAACGTCGCCCATTCGGCGTATTCCTTCTCGTATTCATGTTTGAGCCGGCGGGCGAGGTTGTCCTTTTCAAGATTGACCCGAACGTGAGCGGACTCCAGTGCCAGGACCTTATCGTCCAGTTCCTGACGCCGGTCATCCGTCTGTTCCAGCTTTTGTTGTTCCAGGTCGCGTTGTTCCGCCACGTCCCGCCGTTGTTGGCGCTGTTCGTTGATCCGGCCTTCCAGGGCTTCGACTTCGACCAGGATTTCGCCGGCTTTCTTCCCGGCTTCCACGATCTGCTCGGCGGCTTCCCGGCGCTGTTGGTCGATTTCCCGGCGCTGTTCCCCGCGCGAGGCCACGAGCTGCTCAAGCTGGGAGATTTGTTCCTGCATGCCGTGGATCTCGGACCGGCACCGTTCCAGGTCTTTTCTTTTTTCCGCCAGCGTAATGGCGGCCTGCTGGCGCCCTTGTTGGACCTGGCGCAATTCTTCCTGTTTTTCCTCGAGTAATTCCTGCTCTTGCTCGAGGCGGGAGGACGTTTCGTGAAACTCCTGGCGGTAGCGATCGACGCGTTCGTTCGTGGTTTTCGCGTCCTCCATCAGTTGCGCCAGTTCCTGCGCTCGCTGCAATTGCTCTTCGGAGAGAACGCCTTGATCCTTCAGCAGGCGTTCTTTCTGTTTTGCCAGAGAGGTCAATTCCTCATCGAATTTTGCCAAGGCGATTTGAGTTTGTTGCCGTTGACTCTGTTGTTCTTCCCGATCGCGCCGATGCTCTTGCAGCAGTTGCTTCAGTTCTTCCCGGCGCTGCTCGCTTTGAACCTGTTGTTGTTGAAGCTGGGTCAGGGTGGTTTCCAGCTCCTCGATCTCCCGCTTGCGGGAGAGAAGGCCTCCTTCGGTATGACTGCCGCCGGACAGGATGCCGCCGGTGTCGATCAACTCCCCCTGCGGCGTGATGACCCGAATCCGCCCCTCCAGGCGGCGGTGCACTTCCCGCGCGCGTTGGAGGGTGGGGGCGATCACGACGTCGCCGAACAGCGCCTGGACTACTTCCTGCAAACCCTCGGGTAACCGAAGCACGTCAACCGCGCGGCGAAGATCGTCCTCGTCCGAAAGATCGGGGAGGGATTGTCGCTGGAAAGCCGACAAGGCGTCCAGCGGAATGAATCCGGCGCGCCCCGAGCCATCCGCGCTCAAGGCTTGAAGCAAACGCACGGCCTCGTCGGTGTCGTCCACCACCAGGAGCTGAAGCGTGTGCGCCAGGGCGACCTCGATGGCGAGTTCGTAGCCTTTCTCGACTGACAGCATGTCAGCCAAAGGCCCCTGGCATTGAGGGCTTAAGGAAGAATCCGAACGCTGCCGCTCCTGGAGCAGGTGCTTGACTCCATCCTTGTAACCATCGAAGCTTCTCTGCAATTCGCACAGAGAGGCCAAACGGGATTTTTGAGCGTGAATTTCGGTTTGCAGCTGGTTGACTCCGGCCGAGCTGGCTTCCCATTCTTCACTCAGCTGCTCCAGGCGCTCGGCGAGCGTCTTGCAGGCGTTCTCCAGGGATTCCAGCTGGGTGCGGGTTTGCTCCGTCTGCTGTTGCTTGTCCCGGATGGCGGAATCGATCTGTTTCATCTCCTCAGCCAGCTGAAGCTGTTGAGAGGAGATTTTCTGGTCCTGAGCGGAAATCAACTCCTGCTCGCGTTCAATCCGCTGCCGATCGTTTTCGCCCGCAGTCAGTTCGTTTTGCAGCCGCAGGACGCTTTGCCGAATTTGCTCGACGGTGGATTGCTGTTGCCGCACAAGGGAGTCCAGCTGCTCGAAACGCCGGTCCATCGCAGCGGCCTCGTCGGCGTTGCGGGCCACGTCCTGTTGCTCGGTCTCCGCCCGCGATTGTTTCTCCGCCAGCGAGGAGCGACAGGTTTCAAGACGCTTCTCGGCCTCCTGCTGTTCCTCGGTGAGCCGGACGGTCCGCTGCTCCAGCTCGGCCTGTCGCCGCCGGGCGCTCTGGCCCTTTTCATCCCAGCGTTCCATCTCGCCGCGCAAGCGAATCTGCTCTTCGGCCAGCCGATGAACTTGCTCGTCCAGAGCCGATACCCGCTGTTCGGTTTCCGTCAGCGTGGCATGAAGAGACGCCCGCTCGGCCGCCATCGCTTCGCGTTGGTCCTCGCAGGTCTTCCGGTCCTTTTCGACCTGGATGGTATCATTCTCCAGCTGCTGAGCCTTTCGAGCAATCAGGCTGAGCTCATGCTTCTGCAGTTCGGCGTGATACCGTTCATAGCGATCCGCCAGGCCAGCCTGCCGTTTCAGTGAGCGAACCTGCCGGCCCAGCTCGGCCAGAATATCCGTCAGGCGAACAAGGTCTTGCTCCGTGCGCGCCAACTTCCTCAGGGCTTCATCACGCCGGGCCTTGTACTTGGTGATCCCGGCAGCCTCTTCAAAAATCGCCCGGCGTTCCATGGGCCGCGAGTTCAAGATCTGCTCGACCCGCCCCTGCTCCATGATGGAGTAGGTCGATTTCCCGATGCCTGTATCCATAAACAGCTCGAGGATGTCTCGCAGTCGGCAAGGCGACTTATTGATCATGTATTCACTCTCACCAGAGCGATACAGGCGGCGAGTTACCAAGACTTCGGCGTATTCGATGGGAAAGACTCGGCTTGAATTGTCGAGCAGCAGGGAGACCTCCGCCAGTCCCTCCGAGCGCCGGGTTTCGGTTCCGCTGAAGATGACGTTCTGCATTTGCAGGCCCCGAAGGTGCCGGGGATTCTGCTCTCCGAGCGCCCAACGGATCGCGTCCAGGATGTTGCTCTTTCCGCAGCCATTCGGCCCAACAATCGACGTAACCCCCTGATTAAAGGAGATTTCTGTCTTATCGGCAAAGCTCTTAAAGCCTTTGATAGTCAGCTGTTTTAAAATCATAGTGATCCTCGGAATGGAAAAACAATGCCCCCTCGACTCGGTGGCGAGGAAACTCAGAAATAGGATGAAAAGGGCAGACCAAAGTTCAGAGTTTACAACTAGTAGAGGATACCATGAGACGACAGGTTGTCAAGAAAAAACTCCATTTGTTGGGTCTTCCGGGTTAACAACCCCAACATATTGGGGTTGGTTCCGTATCCTGTTCGGCACGGTGAACCCGAAGGATTTCGATCGCTACAAGCGGCGCTGAAGCGAAATGACCGGAATTTCCGAGGCAGCGAAGGGTCCGGATTTTAGGTGATTTCTCCAGATTGCCAGACTTCGGAAGAAATCGAACTAATTTCTGCTTGAGTGACTCGAAGAATCTCGGCGACGGTCGTAATCCCGTCCAGAACCTTGGCAATGCCCTCCTCGCGAAGGGTGCGCATGCCGTCCTGCCGGGAGGCAAGACGGATGGCCGATGTCATGGCCCCGGCCTCCAGGGCTCTTTCCACGCTTCCCTTGCTTGATTTGACCATCAGGACTTCGAACAGGCCGGTTCGACCCAAATAGCCGGTTTTCTGGCATTCATCGCATCCGGTCCCGTAGTAAAATCGCGCTTGCTCGCCGATTTTTTCCCGCGTTAAGCCGATTTTCTTCAGCTCCTCGTCTCGCGGCCGATAGGCCTTCTTGCACTTCGGGCAGATTTTGCGGGCGAGTCGTTGCGCCACAATGGCCACGACGGCCGATGCGACTTGCCTTGGCTCGATTCCCAAGTCGATCAATCTCGAAAGCGCGGTGCAGGAATCGATCGTGTGCAACGTGGAAAACACCAAGTGACCGGTGAGCGCGGCGCTGCAAGCAATCTCAGCGGTTTCCTGGTCCCGGATTTCGCCCACCATGATCACATCGGGGTCCTGCCGGAGGATCGAGCGCAAAGCAGTTCCAAAAGTCAGTCCGGCCTTCGTGTGTACCTGGGTTTGTGTAACGCCGCTGATTTCATACTCGATAGGATCTTCGATCGTGACGACATTGCGTTGTCCGTCCGCCAGAATCGCCAGGGAGCTATAAAGCGTGGTGGATTTGCCACTGCCGGTCGGGCCCGTGGCGAGGATAATGCCGTGAGGGCTTAGGATCGATTTTTCGTACTTCATTAATCCTTCCGGCGCGAAGCCCAATTCCGTCAATTGAAGGGTGGTTTCCTGGGGAACCAGCAACCGCATCACGGCTTTCTCGCCGGAGCGCGTCGGGGTTGTGGCTACCCGGATGTTCAGTTCCAAGGCATTCACCATCATGCTGAAATGGCCGTCTTGAGGAATCCGCCGCTCGGCGATGTCAAGATTGCCCAGGTTCTTGACGGCCGTGATGATGAGCGAGTGCAGGGACACGGGCAGACGGACTCCATCGTGGAGCACTCCGTCGATACGAAATCGGAACAAGAGATGTTCCGCGTCTTCCTGCTCGATGTGGACGTCGCTGGAGCGCAGCTTGACCGCGTACGTGATAATGGCTCGAATAATCTTGAGCGTTGAGTCGATGCCCACGGTCGAGGCGTCCCGCCCTTTTTTGCCTTCGGCGGCGCGCGCGCGGTCCTGGGCGATCTTTTCCCCCAGGATGCGGATGTAATCCTGCATTCGATAGGGCGCTTTGATCGTTTTTCGGCAATACGGGCATCGATTGAAGTTCCAGTCTTCGAACACCGAAGGGGAATCGAGAGACTTGCCGCAATGCGGACAGGTCACTTTTGTTCGCTTACTGCCGGAGAACAAAACGCCCAGGAAATAGAAGACGAAGCCAAAAATGCCGGTGCGTCTCGCTATTCGAACGTAATCCCGCTTGAGTGCCTGCTGCTTTGCCGAGTGCCACTTGACCATTCGATAAGGGAGATACCACGCCCCCAACACCGCCATCAAGGCCCAGAATATCAGCGGCAGCAAGACTTTCGTCTGTTGCCAATAAGCTCCGGAATTCTCTTTTGAAACATCGATGCCCAGACCTTGAAACATCTCCTTGAAACGGTTGACCATCGAGTCGGTGAAGCCTTGTCCGCCGGCCGGGGCTTGGGGCTGGAGGCTGGCTTGTTTTTTCTTTCGTTGACTCTCCCAAAAGGCCAACTTCCGGTTAATGAAATTCCGAACCCATTGTCGTTCCCCGCCGGACAAATCCTTGCTGTCCTTGACTTTGGTCAGGTATTCAACCGCCTTATGGTGGTCGAAACGTCGATAAGCTCGCCCCAGCATATAATTCGCGCGGTCGTGGTCCGGCATGACCTCCAACGCCTGATGGAGGTAAACCACGGCCTGTTGGAGCTCATCCTCGCGTTTCGATAAATACAAAGAGGTCGCTCGCTCGATAAAAACCTCCGCCCGTTGATGACGGGCTTCCTGGCGAGCGGCCCAGTTATCGGTTGCCTCGGCGATGATCTGGTTGAAGTATTGCAGGGCTTGATCGTAATTACCGAATCGAAAGGCGTTCTTTCCGGCGTCCATCCAGCTGCGGAACTGCTCCAGGCGCGCCTCGGCAACATAGCGCTCCATTTGGTCGAACAAAGCTGCATTCTCAGCGTGTTGGGCGACAACCAGGCACTGGTCGAGAGGCAGCTTTTGCGGATTGCCCTGTTTGAGCTCTCCCAGGATTTCCAGCGTAATCGTCTCGATTTGTTTTCGAAATTCCGCCTGGATTCCCGTGTCGTCAGTATTGTTGATCGCTTTCTGATAAGCCAGTGCGGCTGAAATCCACTGGCGCCGTTGTTGATAGGCCTCGGCTTGCGCATGGGCCTCAACGTAAACCTGGCCCTCCATGATCCGGGCGACATTGGACTTTCGCACGGGGATTTTACCGGTAAACACGTTGACGATGTAATAGTCGCCGGTTGATTCCTCTTCGATGATATCGCCGGTGATGGAGTTGCCGCTCTTAAGGTAAATGATCTGGGTGGCGTGCGCCGGCTGAAGGGTCAGCGCCGGGAAGGTCAGAGTGAAGAGAACAAGCGCAGCCAATCGCAACCGGAAAACCCGGCGGGCGATCCTTATCTCCGAAACAGCATCAACTCCCGGATGGTTTCTCATCGATGTTTTCGACTCCACGACATTGCCACCTCAGGCAGAGTCAGAACTCGTAAATGACGCCGCGACGTTCCTGCCCCTGTCCGACCAGAAGGCGGCGCAGTCCCGGGATCTCCGGATGGGCCAGTCGATACTGAAAACTCCAGGTTTGTTCCTGCAGCCGTCCCCTTAAGACAACCAGTTGAATGGAATCCGCTTCACCGACCAAAGTGGGGTCCAAGCCCAGGATTCGAGAGGCTTTCGGGCCATAAGCGGAGAATCCCCGCACCACGTCCTTGCCTTGCACCAGCGCTTCCCAAACCCCCGGATCGGCTTGAGGGGCGAGGAAGACCAAAGCAAGTTTTCCCTCTTTGATCCATCGAGAGTCCGGGACTTTCAGGAAAACCGAGAATGCCCCGGTGCCCGCGACGGGTTCAGTTGTCTCCATCAGCACCTTGTCCTCCGTCGAGGACGACAGCAGGGTGTAGGTCGGCCGAAGTGCGAGCACATTCTCCACGCGGGCAAGGTAATTGCCCGAGGCCCACCCCACAAGGTTTTCAGAGTCCCGCAGTTGCACCCAATCGCCTTTTTGTTGAAGCATGAGCAAGACTTCCTCAGAACGCAGCTTGCGGAGAATCTTGCCGTTCAAACCGGGTTCCAGCCGGAAATTGACCCGCTCGCCGGTGCAAACGACGGGAGTGTCCAGCAGGTCACCGGCATATTTCCCGTGGATCCACCCCGTCGATCCGTCCGCGAGTCTCACTTGCAGCCAGGATCCCTGGCGTTGCAGCTCGGTGACGACGGCGCCCTCCCGCAAAGCGCTGATTTTCTCAAAGTCCGTGCTCGGGCCCTTGCGAACGTTCAACATGCCCGTCTTGATGGAGCGGGTTTTTCCCCGTGGAAGAAGGATGGGCAGAAGGGGTTCCACAGGGCCCGCCGCCGGCAGCGTGAGCAATGCAGGCGCTGAAGGCACTTCGCCTACGCCGCCCTCCACGGGTTGCGCCGTGAGGGGCAAGGGCTGGGAGGGAGGCTTGGAACGATTGAGGATCCGGACGTTTCCTTCATCGTCCACGATGGACACAATCTCGCTCTTGAGAAGCGGAACGGTCACCGTTCCAACCTGAAGAGTAATCGAAAGATCGTCCTCGTGAGCGATTTTGCCGGTCAAGTCTTCTCCATTGATCAAATGAACCTTGGCGGCCAGAGTCGAGGTACACCAAGCCATTAAGATCATAAGGGCAACCGATCCTATGAAGTTCCGCTTCAACATTCTCACAATGTCTCCCTTTGGCAACCCCGCCCCCTTTAAGATGCATTCAATCACACACTTTTCAGCGTGTCAAATGGGATTTAGCAGGTTGGGAAAATCCAGGATTCCGAGGTCCTGGGCCTCCCCGATCGCTTCCTCGTCGTTTTTCTTGACGCTTTTCGGCCCATGGATTAGACTTTTGCGCTTTGTGAATTCCGAACCGGATATTTGAAAAGAGGAAGAAGGATGGAACTGATTCGACAACTCGCGATGAAAACCAATTCAAAGATCGTACTTTTAGTCGCCGACGGCATTGGCGGAATCTCAACCGTGGACCGGCCGACGGAGCTGGAAGGGGCCAAAACGCCGAATTTGGACGACTTGGCCGCCGAGAGTGTCACCGGAGTGCATTCCCCGGTGGCTCCTGGGATTACGCCGGGCAGCGGTCCCGGTCATCTGGCGCTGTTCGGCTACGACCCGCTGGTGTTCGACATCGGCCGGGGCATCCTCTCGGCGCTGGGAGTGAACTTCGAGATCCAGCCGGCGGACGTCGCGGCCCGGGTGAATTTCGCGACGATCGACGAACAAGGAGTCATCACCGACCGGCGGGCGGGACGTATTCCAACGGAAACCTGCGTTCAATTGTGCGGTGAACTGTCGAAGATCCAGATCGAGGGGCTGGATCTCTTCGTTCGGCCGGAGAAGGAACACCGGGCGGCGGTGATCTTTCGGGCCCCGGGGCTTTCGGGCAGTATCACGGACAGCGATCCCCAGCGGTTGGGTACCAAGCCGCTGGAAGTGCTTCCGAAGGATCCTTCCGATGCCGGCGCGGCTCAAATGGCGAAACGGGTTAACGAGTTCATTGCCCAAGCTCTCGCGATTCTCGCTTCGCATCATCCGGCCAATGCCCTTCTGATGCGGGGATTCGATATTTACGAGAAGCTGCCTTCCTTTCAGGAAATCTACCGGTTGAATCCCGCCTGTATCGCCGCGTACCCGATGTACAAGGGAGTATCGCGCCTCGTGGGGATGAAAGTGATCGAAGATGGCCAGGAGACGATCGCCGATGAATTCGAAGTGCTCAAGAAACACTGGCAGGAGCACGACTTTTTCTTCGTTCACGTGAAGAAGACCGATAGTTACGGCGAGGACGGCAACTACGACGCCAAGGTCAAAGTCATCGAGGAGCTGGATCGGGAGATTCATCGGGTGCTGGAGCTGGAGCCGGACGTGCTGATCGTCACGGGGGACCACTCGACGCCGACCGATTTCAAGGCACACAGCTTTCACCCGGTACCGGTGCTCATTCGATCCCGAAACGCCCGCGTGGATGACGTGACCCGCTTCGGGGAGAAAGACGTGGTTCATGGCGGTTTGGGGCACTTGGCCGGCAAGCATTTGATGGCTTTGGCGATGGCGCACGGCCTGAAGCTGGAGAAATTCGGCGCCTGAGCCGGACTGATTTCGCTTATTTCGATTGCCATTCAAGCGGGGATTGACCGAAGCACAAGCCAAGTCAGTCCCCATTTTGTTTTTCTGTTGAGGCGGAAAATCATTGGCCGATCAAGAGCCCCGTCCATAAATCCCTGCATATTCGGGATTCATGCGAAACATCGAGATGCCCTGGATGTGACGTTTGCGTTACGCATCGGGTTCTTATATGCGGTTTTTATGTATTCGAAGGGTTAATTGTTCACTGGATTAAGAAAAATTGTTGCAATCTCCATCGTGATTGGATAAAAATGATAGGGGGTAGATTTTGCTTAGTTGATGTAATGGGGGAAAGGAAGCCTCTTGCTCGTTATGTGGAGGCATCCGAGGGCCGCTTGTCGGTCTGGGAACAGAGAGGTGGGAAATGGCTGTTCAGCAGGATACCACGCACTCTTTCCGCAACACCCACGCTGAAGTCAGAATCATGAAATGTCCAAACTGCGGGAACGAGTTGCACTTCAGCCGCCGCACGGTTTATGTGACTTGCCGGTGTGGCAAAACGTTTCGTTTGGAGTCCCAAACAGACGAGTCCTGAGTCGCAGGCGATGAAACCGCAGCCTCCCTCTCTCCGGGGGCTTGCCCGTCTGCTCCCGGGAACACTTGCTTTTTACAGTTCCATCCTCGTGCGGATGAGAAAACTCGTCGGTTTTCCTTGGTTGTTCCAACCTTTTTTCGAATGAATTCATGCTTCGGATCGTTATCCCTCCCGTTAGCCTTGCTTGGGGGAGGCGTTATGGAATCGACCGGATTCGCTGGACAAGAAACTAAAGAGAAGTAAAAGAGTCTTTACGTGGGGCGGGCCGAGGAAATTCATTCCTTCGAGCTCGAACTCGCGTTGTCCCCGCGACCGCCGCTAAACGGCATCTCCATCGAAGACAAAGAGCAACCCGCTGTTTGGATCGGTGAAGACGGCAAAAAAGGGAGAGAAAGATATGCAGAAGCGAAGGCTCGGCCGCTCGGAATTGGATCTCACGGTGATCGGTTTTGGAGCGTGGGCGGTAGGCGGTCCCTGGCTCTATGGCTGGGGGCGTCAGGAGGACGACGCCTCAATCGCAGCCATTCAATGCGCCCTGGATCAGGGAATCAACTGGATTGACACCGCGCATGTTTATGGGTTCGGCCATAGTGAGGAGGTTGTGGGCAAAGCCATTCGAGGGCGCAGGGATCGAGTCCTTGTGGCCACGAAATGCAGTCGTTTGCCGGACGGCCAAGGCGGGGCGTTCGGCCGCTTGAAGGCCGCCAGTGTTCGCGAAGAGTTGGAGGGGTCTTTGCGCCGCTTGGGCGTCGAGGCGATCGACCTTTACCAGATTCACTGGCCGGAGCCCGAGGAGGACATTGAAGAGGCCTGGGTGGAGATTGCGAAAGCCGTTCAACAGGGGAAGGTTCGGTACGCGGGCTTGTCCAATTTCAACGTGCCTCAGATGCAGCGCCTTGAATCGATCGCGCCGATCGCTTCACTTCAACCCCCTTACTCGATGCTGCGTCGCGGGATCGAGGAGGAGGTGTTGCCCTACTGCAAGAAGCAGGCGATCGGGGTGGTGGCGTATTCGCCGATGGTCAGCGGACTATTGACCGGAAAAGTCACAGCGCAGTGGGTGGCTTCTTTGCCCGAGGACGATTGGCGGAAGCGTTTCAACAAGGAATTTCGGGAGCCGAATTTATCGGCGAATGTCGACCTTGTCGAGCGAACGCTGCGACCCCTCGGCGAAAAACACGGTGTGGATCCGGGCCAGGTGGCCGTGGCTTGGACGTTGCGGCATCCGGTGGTGACCTCGGCGATTGTGGGCGGGCGCAACGCGCGCCAGGTGGAGCAGACGGTTCGTGCAGCCCAAGTGCAATTGAGCGATGCGGATCTGGCGGCGATTGAAGAAGGATTAAAGGTGCGGGAAGCAAAGCTGCAACCCTAGACTCCTGTCGAGGATTCCGGCCTTCAATTTTTTGGAGGCGGCGGCCGGTGCCGGGTTTCGTTCACCGGCTGGCCCAAAGCTTGCGCGCGCCGATGATCAACTCTTCCACTTTGCATCGATCCGACAGTGTCGCAAGATAAACCACTGCTTGCGCAATGTCGTCCGCGTTGAGTCTCAACTGGGGATTTTCCTTTCGAATCGGATTGTCCTCCGGCAGGGTGTCGAAGAATCCCGTTTCGACGCTTCCCGGACAGACATTATGAACCCGGATGTTTGTCTTTCGCAATTCCTGAGACAAACTGAGGCCGAGACCCCGAAGGGCCCATTTGCTGGCGGCGTAGACCGCCATATTTGCCACGCCGACCGTTCCCGCAATCGAGGCGATATTGATGATGCAACCCTCGCCTTGTCCCTTCATAAGCGGGATTGCGCGGCGGCAACATTCAATCGGGCCAAAAACGTTGATCTCGAAGACCTGCTGAATCTGCCGCGGAGTCATTTCCTCCAAGGGTCCGTGAAGGCCGACTCCCGCGTTGTTGACCAGGAGATCAAGACGACCGAAGCGTTTTTTGATTCGTTGGAAGGCGCGGCCGACGTCTTGACGCTTTGTGACGTCCATTTTGAGAGCCAAAGCCTGAGAGCCGGTGTTTTGGACTCGTTCGGCCACTTGTTTCAGTTGTTCCAGCTGCCGAGACGCAAGTGCGACGTGACATCCCTCGGAAGCAAGACGAAAGGCGATTTCTCTTCCAATGCCTTGCGAACTCCCCGTGACCAAGGCGACTTGATCGACTAAACGCATTTACTTTGCCTCCCGCTTCTCCCGCATTCTTTTACTCACTTTCATCGTACCAAAGTCGCTCGCTCTCGACAAGGAGGGGCCCAAGGCAAGGCAAGCCCAGGCAAGCGAAATCGGTGCTCGTCAGCCGGTAAAAACCACGGGACTTTTTGCCTGGGTTTTGATAACAATGAAGATTAGATGCAGAAACTTCAAGGATTGCAGCAGCAGGGCGTGTAACTTGATATTTCTAGGCGACTTAGATATTGACGAGCGGGTGAGTCTCTGATAAGTTTCCTCGGAATCTCCAAACCGGCAAGGCCCTGGAATCGGCAGCCCGGTCCGTGGCGCCGATCAGGCTGGGCGACAAAGAATGCATAATCTCCAATATTACGATGCACAAGACGTCGATCTGCTCGAGGCGCAGATCGATCTCGAAGACTTGTTGAAAGTCATCGATTATTGCGTGGAGAAAATCCAGCGCGGGCCGGGGAAATGGAAATGCTTCTGTCCGATTCACAAGGAAAGCGTTTTTCGCAGCCTAACGGTCGACGTGGTCAAGCGTACGTTTCGTTGTGGTTTTATCCATTGTCCCGGCCACCGGGGTGGTTCGTTGCTGGATCTTTATCAATTGGCGCTCGAGAAGAGCGAAGTTGAAACGGTTGAATTCTGGTCCAAGCGTCTCAAGTTTACCATTCGGCAAAAGGAGGCCACTGCGGCCGTCAAGGAGCCTCCTGCCGAGGCCGTGGCTCCAGCGGAGGATTTGGAGGAATACGAAGAAGCGTTGGATATCGCTGCGGGAGGCGAATTCACGACAGAAGACGGCCAACAAGCATCGGAAGCGGATCTTGTTCAGGAATATGAACTCGCGGAGCCGGAAGAGACCGGCTTGGAAACGGCGAAGCCGGAGCTTCTTGAAGAAGCACCGGTGGAACGAGCACCGGACGAAGCGATCCAAGAAGCGGCGTTGGAATCCCTTCCGGTTGAGGTTGCGCCTCCTGCCCCGCCGCCGAAATCCCCGGATCAGTACGTGCTCGACGTCAGCCAGTCGCTGTCTGAGGATCGGCTGGACGAAGCCGAGAGCTTGTTAACGGAGGCTCTTGAGCGCCATCCCGAGCATCCGGCGTTGTTGGAA
>Ga0272444_10000781_pt1 | contig 32287 bp, 15 predicted proteins | sample SSMForm13_FD_201033 | JGI IMG/M metagenome (GOLD analysis project Ga0272444, IMG submission 201033) | Marine sediment archaeal communities from Little Sippewissett salt marsh, Falmouth, MA, United States - SSM-Form-13 | ecosystem: Environmental > Aquatic > Marine > Wetlands > Sediment ...
TTCGCGGGGAGGCCATCGAACATCGGTTTGTCCTTGTGGACCCCGAAACCGAGGAAGCGGCCCAATGGGCGACCGGCACCATCAACGTGATGCGCACCCACGAACAAGGTCCGAGTCAGATCGTGCTTTTCGAGATGCTCATCGGAAACCCAACCACGGGCGAGTTCAGCTATCGGATCGACACATCCGCCTTCGTGGCTGGTGTGTACGAGCTGATTGTCTGGACATCCGTCGAGCCGAACGGCCGAAGCACCACCATCCAAGTTGAAGCGCCACCGCTGTAGGTAAACCGGGCGTGAGACACGAGATTTTGCTCAACAGGCCGGCCCTACGGGACGGATTCCGTTCCCGGCCCTGACCCCACTGTCTGCGCAGGAAACGAGCGCAGGTCACTCTGCAACAAGAGACATGACAGCTGTCATGGAACAAACATTGCGAATAGCTGCAAATCACCTGGTGAACTGAAGGCAGAGTGTAGTATTTGCGCAGGATAAACAATCATAGTAGAGCCCGGCATTGACACGAGCAACCATCGGACGAAAATGAGACCGAGGGCATGTAGGGATCATTGAATGAGGATGCTCTGAAAAAGGTAAACCCACCGCAAGGTGGGGGCACAAAGCCAACGGGACCTGATCCAGGCTAACGGTCGGCCGAGCTACCAGAGCCGCGTAGGGAGGGCTGTGGTGGCTCGCTTTGCTTTCGCGACAGCTCCACAACGAGACATCGCGGGACCCACCCCTCCGTGTGTGATACGGCGTAAGGAGGCGGTGCAGACATGAGGCACAGGGCTTGGGTCGTGGGGATCCTTCTTGCAGGGTTGCTTCTTTCCTTGTCGGCGCTTGGATGGGCCGAATCTACGGTGGACGCTTCGGACTGGCTTCTGAGCCAGCAGCTTCCAAGCGGCGGGTTTCCGTGGACAGCGGGGGGAAGCGAAACGACAAATACGCAAGGACCATCGGGAAACGGGTTGCTTGCTGCTGCTGGGCACACGGGGATGCTCATCTACCTCGATGCGGCGTTGGCGACCGGGGACTATCTTGTTCCTGTCTACACACGCTACTACGGAGACGGTGATCCTCGTTTTGCCACGTACGATCCGCTGTTTCTTGAGATGCTCAGCCTCGGAACGAGCGACTCGACGTATTCGGGCTTCGTGCAAACATACTTCTGGGACTATCTGGCGGCGGGGACGTACGGAGAGTCCAACGACATGGATGCGCTGGATTTCGGGATGTCTGTGGTCACCTTACGAGCCAGCCAAGGGATCGTCGAACTCTCCCCGTGGGACATCGCGGGAACGGCAGTTGGTGCCCAGATGGCGGGTGAACCCGGGGCGGCTGCAGCTCTGATGCAGGGCATTCTTGCGGGCCTCGAAGCGACGACGGTTGCCGGCGGCTACGATGTTGTCGGACTAGCGGGTGCCGTGTGGGCCTCGGGGATCACCGGAATCGATCTGGATCCGACTGCCGGTGTGTATGCTGCCGCGGCCAGCACGGCCGACCTCGCGGCGATCCTCGCGACGATGACGCTCACGGGAAATGACGGCGCGTGGCTGTACGACTCCACGCTGGATCCAACCGATGTCGCCAACGCCGACACGCAAACTACGGCGTTTGCCCTTCTTGCCTTCCAAGCGTTCGATTCGGCGAGTTATGCCGGTCAGATCGGTCGCGGGGTGGCGTTCATCCGAAGCCTCCAACATACGGACGGGCAGTTCCTCGCCTACCCGACGGCGGCGCCGGACACTGCAGGCTCTGTCGAGGTGAACGCGGAGAGCCTTCTGGCGATTGCGTTGACGGCATCGGAGAACGTTGTTGTCGACGAGGACTTCACCGGCATGGCGCTTGGCGATGATCCAGACGGTGGCGATCCCCTGATCGCGATCGGCTACGACGCGTTCGCCCGGATTAATGCGGGGATCGACGCAGTCAAGCTCGGAGGAACCGTCTACGTGATGGGGAAGGACTACTACTTCTCGGGCCTTGGCGAGTACGACGAGAACGTGTTGATCTACAAATCACTGACTCTGGATGGCATCAGCTGGCCTGCCGTCAACCCGTCGAGTGGGGCCGCGATCCTTCTGCGATCGCCCGGCGGCACTCCCTTGGCCGACGTCACGATCTCGGGGATCGATTCGTTCACCGGGAGTTACGGGTTGCTGATCGATGAGGCGATGTGGGCGCATCTGTCGGAAGAGCTTGTGGTGGAAAACCTTACCTACGATGGTGCATCGTGGTTGCACGATCATTCCAAAGAAGGAATTGCGATCCTTCATGGAGCTACGGTCAACGGCTTCCTGATGTCCTCAGTGTCTCTGGAAAACAACCTGAACGGCTTGGGAATCAGCGGAGCGGGCACCGAAGTACACGATCTGACCATGCAGCACGACACGCTGATCTACAACAGCAACCACGGAATGTATGTGTATTCCGGTCCGATCCTAACCGATCTCTCTGTCTCACAGTCGACGTTCGAGAGCAACACGCACCAAGGGCTCCACCTTCAGAACGCGACGCTCGATGGGGCGTTCATCACCGAGAGCAGCTTCTCGTACAACGGCGGCTTCGGGATGTGGTTCCAGGGGGCGAACTGCAGCGGATTGGTGATTGTCGATACGCTGATCGAAGGAAACGACAGCTCCGGACTTGCGCTTCACAGCGGGTTGTTCTCGGATGTGCTGATCGAGCGCTCGACGTTCCGGGATAACGCCTGGGAGCATCTGGATCTGGGCCTGTGGGGAGGCGTGGCCACCTTGAGCAACGTCCGGGTCCTTGGCAACGTCTTCGAAACCGGCCGCGAGTGGGCGGCGATCTACGTCGACCCGGCGGCGAGCTTCGGACCAGACGACGTTCAGGTCCACTACAACGTATTCACGCTGGGCGATTGGGCAATCGGCAACAGCAACGGCTCGACGGTCGATGCATCGCTGAACTGGTGGGGAAGCAGCGACGGCCCCGCAGGCGGTGCTCCCTTCTGGGGCCCTGTGATCTACAGCCCGTGGTTGGGGATTAACCCGGATGGGGATCCCGGAACGGTCGGTGTGCAGCTGATCAGTCCGATGCTCTTTGTGGTCGACGACGTAGGGCTTCCGCCAGCTGGAGGATATCTCGATACGGCGATCGTTGCATCAAACGATCCAACGGGGTCGGATGTGATCGAGGTCCGGCCTGGGACGTACTGCGTCGACGAGCCGATTACCGACGGCGTGGCGATCCTGAGTACGGACGGTGCGTGTGCAACCACGATCGGAGGTCAGATCGATATCGGAACTGCAGGTGTGCTGCTCGGCGAGATGCGAAGTGGGTTCCGCATCGATGCGGATGTCCGCGTACTGTCGGGTAAAGATGCTTCCTTGTCGGCACTTCACTGGAACGACATCTACGGGATGGTGGAGAACGCAGGGCTCGGAACGCTGGATGCCACCTACAACTTCTGGGGTGCAGGCGGCGCGTTTGCTCAGACGATCGGATCGGTGGATGTGTGGCCGTACCTGCCGCTCTCGTCATGCCTGATCATCGGATACATCGATGACTACGGGATGACCGTGGAGGAAGCGCTGGTTTTCGGTGGCCTGATTGCCGATGGCTATCCGGAAGGCTGGGCGAAGACGGTCACCGAGATCGTGATGCTCTGCGGCATCACCGAGGAAGAGGCCCTGGCGTTGATCTTCGAGTACAACCACGGTCGGGTGAAGGCAGCGCTACGTCGTGCCGACGACTGCGCGGAGTTCTACGAGCTTCTGGAAGGCTACGTCATGCCGGCCGGTGGCGGTGGAGCAGCGCCGGAGAGTGTGGCTGCGGGAGAACCTCTCAACGTGGCGCTTCTGATCGTCGATCCGATCACAGGCGATGCCGTCACGGACGCGCTGGTGACGGTGACCGTATGCCGCGACGGCGCGTCACCGATGGAGATTGTGTACTTCGCCCTCCTGATCCACGACGAGGAAACAGGGATGTATCAGCTGGCGATCGACACCACGGGTTGGGAGCCTGGAACCTACCGGATCTACATCGGTACCGACCGGATGACATGGAGCGAGGATGTGGTTGAGGTCACCGCGCCGTAGGAGAAGGAGGAACTGAGGCCAGAAGTGAGGAATCCCCGGTGCCTGAGAGCCCATGATCCCGCCTGAGGGAGTGGTGCAAAGGCCAAGATCGCAAACTGGGAACGTGGGAAGCAAAGCAACGCGGGCGCCGGGAAGCTTCGGAGCCGGGACAAGGTCAGGTCTCGGCTCCCCTTCTTCTGCCTCAGCAGATTGAGGGCGGGAAGTCCATGCCGAACGGGGGACATTCCCGCCGAAGTGGAAGATAGGTCGCAAGAAGCTGGAAGCGACGTAGGGGATAGGCGCGGCGATATAAGATATGCGCAGGATAAACAATCATAGGCAATCCCGGCGTTGACGCGGGCTACGATCGCGCGATAATGGGAATGAGGGCATGTAGGGATCATTGAATACGTACGCTCTGAAAAGGGTAAACCTACCGCAAGGTGGGGGCACAAAGCCAGCGGGACCTGATCCAGGCTAACGGTCAGCCGAGCTACCAGAGTCCAAAGAGGGAGGGCTGTGGTGGCTCGATCTATCGATCCAGACTTCGCACGAAGCCAAACACCTCAAAGCCTTCCTTTCTGTGTGGGCACGCCGTAAGGAGGCGAGGTGCAGATGAGACATCGGATCTGGATTGGGGTGGTGTGTCTTGTAGGGATCACCGTGGCATTTGCGGCGCTGGGTTGGGCGGGCTCGGTGATCCATGTTCCCCTTGGGGCAAGCATTCAGGCGGCGATCGACGGCGCAAGCGACGGAGATACGATCGTCGTGGCAGCCGGGACATTCAACGAGAGCATCGTTGTGTCCAAGTCGATCACGCTTCAGGGGGCGCAAGCGGGTGTCGATCCTCGGCCGAGCATCGGAGGGCGGACTGGGCCGGAGACTGTTCTCGATGCGTCTGAGGGCTCCAGTTCTGTCATTCGGATCACTGCAGCGAACGTCACGATCGATGGATTCACCATCACCGGTGGAACCGGAGATATGGTTGAGGAAGGCGGATCTGCGGACTTCCTGCACTTCGCAAACAACATCCTCTATGACGACCTGGCGACATCCGGCGACGAAGCGATACAGATCAAGTACTCAACCGGTGTTACGATCGAGTACAACTACGCCTACGACATCGTTCAGGACGCGTTCAACCTGTCGGCCTCGACCAACGGCGCTGTCCAGTACAACGAGGCGCACAACATTCACAGCGAAAACGCTGCGATCTACTGCTATGACGTCGACAATGTCAGCATCATCGGTAACCTCATCTACGATGTTCCCAACAACGACGGCATCAAGCTCGGGGATTCCGGTGACGGCAGCACCGGGGGAAGCGTCAGCGGAAACGTGGTGCACGACTGCGCGGAAGACGGCATCACCGTGTACGCGAACTCAGTCGACATCTTGGATAACGAGATTTACGCGTGTTCGAGTGAGAACGGTGCACTGTATCTGTACCAATCGGACGGATCGCTGGTTCAGGGGAACATCATCCGGGATAACGTGGCGCTGGGCCTGTTGATTCGCAACAGCACTGGCGTGAACGTGAACGGCAACAAGATCTTCGGAAACGACGACTGGGACGACACCAAGTATCCGGGATCCGCAGGGGTTTGGATCGCAAGCGACTCGCCCGGAACGATCCTGCTTGGAAACGAGATCCACGACAACGCCGTTGCCAACGCGTACTGGGCAGGAACCGGCGTCTTCGATGCCTCCTGCAACTGGTGGGGAACCGATGATCCAGCTGCGGTTGCTGCGTGGCTCGATACCACAAACATGGACTTCTCGCCGATGCTCTCCTCCGGCGTCGACGGCGATCCCGGTACGTCGGGGTGGCAGCCGGATCTCACCGCGGTCACGGTTCATCAACAGGGACAGCAGATCGGGACGGCGGGACGGATCCAGGAGGGGATCGATCTCACCACGAGTCTCACCGTGACCATCGCTGCGGGGACCTACAACGAGGACGTGAACATCGGGAAGAGCGTCGTCCTGTCTGGGGTCGGGAACGGAGATGATCCTTCGTCGAATACGATTCTCGGCCCGTACGCGGCAAACCAGCCGATCATTCAGATTCAGGCAGGAGGGGCCTCGGCCGTGGACCGGCTGATTGTCCGGGATATGCGCCTGACCGGAGCAACCGGCAGCGGCAACCCAGGAAGCGGGATCGAGATGGATATCGGCTCGGGAAGCTGGATCTCTTTCCTCAACATCGCGTCCGTTGTAAACGGCGGAAGCGGAATCACCACCGACTTCTTTGGAGTGATCGAGAGCCTTGAGCTGATCGGGTGCGCACTCACAGATAACGGCGGAAGCGGATTCAACTTCAACAGCACGCACTCCGTTGACGGGCTTCTGCTGCAGAACTGCGTCATGGAGCGAAACGCCGTCCTTGGCGCCTACCTCGAAGGTCCGCTCAACGACCTGCAGGTTGTTGGTGGACAGTACAACGACAACGCCGACGCAGGAATCTACGTGCTTCGACTCAACTCGGGCTTCGCGTCTCCCGCCCCAACGCGATTCACAGATGTCACAGCGAGCGGGAATCAACGCGGGTTCTACGTGTATGTCTACGGCGGCCCGGAACTGACGTTCGAGCGGGTCCTGGCAGCCGACAACAGCGGGTATAAGGGTGGCCTGACGGTGATCGGCGAGGGGAGTACGCCGCTTGATCTACTGCATGTCACCGAGAGCAGCTTCCTCGACAACGAAGTGGGCATCACGCTCAAGCCCGACGCAGTGGGTTTCACTCAGGTGCTGATCGATACGAGCGTGATCAGCGGAAACCACGACGGAATCAGAACCCATGCCGGGAACAGCAACGCTGCCATACGCTACTGCTCACTGACCGGGAACAACCCGGACGAGCACCCGCTCTGGGGTGCGCTCTACCTCTACAACGGCGCCGATCAGGTCGATGCCGCGCTCAACTGGTGGGGCTCCACGGACGGTCCCTGGGTTGATCTCGACAAGGACGATGTCCCCGAATACGACGGAGGTGGCGACCGCATCTACGGCGATGCGGTCTTCAGCCCGTGGCTTGGGATCGATCCGGACGGAGATCCAGGGACGGTCGGCGTGCAGCTGATCAGCCCGATGCTGATCGTGGTCGACGATGTCGGTCCGGCTCCGGCGGGCGGGTATCTCGACATGGCAATCACAGGGGCAAACGATCTTGTGGGAAGCGACGTGATCGAGGTCCGGCCTGGGACGTACTGCGTCGACGAGCCGATCACCGACGGCGTGGCGATCCTGAGCACGAACGGTGCATGTGAAACCACCATCGGCGGGCAGATCGATATCGGATCAGCCGGTGTTCTGCTTGGTGCGATGCGAAGCGGCTTCCGTCTTGATGCCGATGTCCGCGTACTGCCGGGTAAAGATGCTTCCTTGTCGGCGCTTCACTGGAACGACATCTACGGCACGGTCGAGAATGCAGGGCTTGGCACGCTCGACGCCACGTACAACTTCTGGGGTGCAGGAGGCGTAGGGGCACAGACGATCGGATCAGTGAACACGTACCCGATCCTGCCGCTGTCGTCGTGCACGATCATCGGTTACATCGATGACCTTGGGATGACGGTGGCGGAAGCGCTGGTGTTCGGTGGATTGATCGCCGATGGCTACCCGAACGGATGGGCGAAGACGGTCACCGAGATCGTCCTGCTGTGCGGCATCAGCGAGGAACAGGCCCTTGCGCTGATCTTCGAGTACAACCATGGACGTGTGAAGGCTGCGCTGCGGCGGGCCGGCAACTGCGCGGAGTTCTACGAACTGTTGGAGGGCTACGTGATGCCGGCCGGCGGTGGAGGCGCGGCGCCGGAAAGCGTGGTTGCGGGCGAGCCTCTCAGCGTTGCGATCCTGATCGTGGATCCGCTGACTGGCGACGGGGTCACCGATGCACTGGTCACGTTGACGGTGACGCGTGATGCGGACCCGGTGGAGTTTGTGTACTTCGGCGTGTTGCCGTACAACACGGACCTGGGGATGTATGCGAGCGGAATCGACACCACCGGCTGGGAGCCGGGAACGTACCATATCTACATCGGGACCGACCGGATGACCTGGAGTGAGGACATAGTCGAGGTCACCGCTCCGTAGGGATAGGGATAGGACCAAGGCAGGTCAAGAAGCGAGAGACGAGTCCCGGAACACGGCTCGATCCCGCAAGGGAATCGGACTAGGGAATAAGATCCGGGAGCGCACCACGGCGCAGCACGGGCCGAGTGCCTGGGACTCGTGCAACCGGGGACACTTCGGTGTCCCCGGTTGCCTTGTTCTGGGTGGCAATCGAGGAGTGCCAGGTGTCCCTGTCGACAAAGAGACACTCTGGACATGGGTGGAGATGTAAGTGGGAAGAAGGACAACAGGCGTGGGGAAGAGCGATGTGTGATGTATTGGCGTGAAGAGATGAACAATCATAGGAAGATCCGATATTGACATTACAGAACTAAGACGAATAGTCTGGGGTTGGAATAGTATGCGACGTCAGATGCTCTGAAAAGGGTAAACCCGCCGCAAGGCGGGGACACAAAGCCAACGGGGCCAAGATTCGAACGATGGCCGGCCGGGCTGCCAGAGCCGCGAAAGTGAGGGTTGTGGCAGTTCGGCTTGCGTTTGTAGCCGAGGGCGGGGCATAGCCGATAGGAGCCCCACATCGAACACACAGGCAGGAGGTGAATTGCCCCGAGCGTAGGGAGAAGCTGAACCCGTATCGATCAGGGACCGTGGGGACAAAGCAGAAGGCAATGAGCTCTCAAGGAGGCTGGAATGAAGTGGTGGCGCAACGTTGCGGCAGGACTGATAGGGGTTCTCCTGATCGGGCTTGCCGCATTCACGTGTTGGGGAAGCGTGTGGAACTTCACGCAAGGCGTGCTGTACCCGACCCTGCAAGTCGCGGTGAACAACGCAAATCCATGGGATATGCTGGTTCTCGTTTCGCCGTATGTGTTAGAGAACGTCACGGTTTCCACGCCGGTGGTCATCATCGGCAATCCACTTGCACCGGGGCTGGAAACGGTTGACGGAAGTGCCGGCTTTGATACGTTCTACGTGGTGGCCGATGGCACAAGGATCGCTGAGTTACGGATCATCCGAGGCGGGGCCGACGGAGTTCATCTGTCCGCAGACAACTGCTGGATCGGACGAAACGTCATCCGCAACAACAGCGCGGAAGGCGTCGATGTGTGGTACTCCGATGGCAATGTGATTCGCGACAACGAGATCCTCAGCAACGGATCGGACGGTATCGACGTTGTCGAGGGACAAGCTAACCTGATCCGTTTCAATCTGGTCCAGGGAAACCGTGGCGATGGGATCGAGCTTCGCAGGGCGGATTTCAACACCATCCGAGACAACACGGTGCGCTTCAACGTGGTTCACGGAATCGAGCTTCTGTTCTCCGATAACAACCTCATTCGCGGGAACGTCCTGCGGGGAAACACCGTGTTCGGAGCGTATCTCAACGAATCCGACAGCAACACACTGCGGAACAACAGGGTGCGCGGCAATGAGTCGGGCATCGTACTTCGTGAGTCAGACTGGAACATCCTTCGGGGTAACGACGTGTTCTCGAACGTGGTGTTCGGGATTCGCTTGGAAGGATCGGACCACAACATGGTCAGAGACAACGACGTGCATCACAACGATGCGGGGATTTCGCTCGACAACTCGGATTTCAACCGTCTGATCCACAATGATGTGCACGACAACATGCATGAAGGGATCCTCCTCGACTATTCGGACAATAACGTGCTGTTCCAGAACTACGTGTGGGGGCAGGGCGTCGGAGTCCTGCTTCGAAATTCCGACTGGAACTGGGTCGAGGGGAACAGCGCATGGGATAACGTGGACGGCATCCTGCTAATCGCTTCGGAGTTGAACACCGTGATCGGTAGCTGGTGCCAGGACAACGTATTCGGCATTCATCTGGACGGCTCGGACTCCAACTGGATCGAGAGCAACTCCGTGCAAGGCAACAGCACGGGGATCAAGCTCGATTGGTCGGATGGGAACCTCGTCTACTGGAACCAAGCGCACGACAACACCTGGGAGGGGATCTACCTCGACGAGTCGGATCTGAATCGGGTGTTCGAGAACTTCGCCTCCGGTAACGTCTTAGGGATCCGGCTTGTCGGTTCGGATGACAACTGGATCGAAGGCAACACGGTGTTTGAGAACGACACAGGGATCAAGTTGACGGACTCCGACTTCAACTGGATCGTCAGCAACTGGGTGTTCGACAACATCGTCGGCATCGAGCTCGACCCATCCAACAACAACGTGATCGAGTTCAACGACGTGTACGGCAACACGGATGCGGGAATCCACGTCCGCGACATGTCGATGTACAACATCGTCTCCGACAACACATCCCACGACAACTGGATTGGGATTGCGGTCAGTGAGTGGGCGGCCTACAACACCATCGAGAGCAACGTCATCTACGGGAACCCATGGGACGGCATCTGGATCGACGACGCGTGGTACAACGATGTGTTCGACAACGATATCTATCACAACGGTGCCGGGATCTTCGTGGCCTACGCCCGCGGAACCGACATTGAAGGAAACCTCATCCACGATAACCCGTGGGGCGGGCTCTACCTGTGGCACTCGTGGGAAAGCAACGTATCCGGGAACCTCATCCAAGGAAACGGCTACAACGCCGCGAACGATCAGAGCGGAATCAACCTCACGCAAGCGTTTGAGAACCTCATCGAGGCCAACGGGATCTTCGACAACGCACGGCATGGCGTGGTGATGTTCGGGTCGGTCGAAAACGAGGTCCTTCACAACCTGATCCTCGGCAACTCGATCGCCGGGGTGTTCCTGTTCGACGGCTCGAACGGCAACGACGTTGTCGGAAACGAGATCGCTTGGAGCGAGTTCGGGGTGTTGATCGAGGAATCTCACGATAACTGGGTCGCCTTCAACCAGATCTATGAGATCTCTCATGCAGGCGTGCAGCTCGAGAACGCTACAGGGAACGTTATTGAGGAGAACGATCTGTGGCTGAACGGAGCGGGCGTCTGGCTGATGAATTCGGCGATCAACCAGATCGTATCGAACTTCGTCCAGGATTGTGGAGAAGGTGTCTTCCTCGGCCATTCGGATGGCAACGTCATTGGGATGAACGAGCTGCGGTGGAATGGCACCGCGATCGTCCTGCACGATTCCAACGGAAACATCGTCGAGCAGAACGATCTGGCCGAAAACGCCCAGGGGATCGGCGTCTTCTTCTCGGAGGGAAACCAGATCCTCGAGAACGCTGTGTTCGATAGCTTCGACACCGGCATCTACCTGGAGGATTCGCTCGGCAACCTTGTCTTCCTAAACGAGGTCGCGGGAAGCGGCTTTGAAGGGATCGCCATCGGGGAGTTCTCTTGGCTCAATACGATCGCCCAGAACCTGGTGCATCACAACATGGAGACAGGGATCATCCTGTTCGACGCGTTCGGAAACGACATCATCGACAACGAGGTGATGGATAACGGGCGATTCGGAATTCTGTTGACCCGGTCCGGAGGAAACTTCGTCGCAGGAAACGAAGTTGCGCGGCACGGCGAAGCGGGAATCCAGTTGGACAGCGGCTCCGATGGCAATACGTTGCTCTGGAACACGGTCTACGATAGCGACTACTATGGAGTCGCGGTGTATGACTCAAACGGCAACGTGATCGCCGGCAACGAACTGTTCGGAAACCTCTGGGACGGAATCTGGCTGAGCGATGGAATGTACAACATCCTCGCCGACAACATCATCTACGACAACGGCGGCGGCATTTACATGCGTTTCTCCGAGGAGAACTGGGTCGAACGAAATCAGATCTTCGACAACAGCTGGGTAGGAATCGGCGCAACGATGTCGTTTGCGAACCACTTCATCCAGAACGTCGTCGGCGAGAACGCCTCGTTCGGCTTCCGGTTGCGCAGCGCATCGGACAACTGGATCGACGGAAACATAGTGTTCCTCAACGGCGATCACGGCATGTTCCTCTACGATCACGCCGACGGAAACGAGATCGTCGGCAACATGATCTTCGAGAACGCAGGCAACGGCATCGTGATCGAGGAGTCGGAGCACAACCAGGTCTTCCAGAACGAGGTCTTCCTGCAAGGAGAGGATGGGATCGCTCTCCAGAGCGCCGATTGGAACGGCATTGTCTGGAACCTGATCTTCGACAACTTCGATGAAGGGATTATCCTCACCGATTCCGAGGGGAACGTGATCGGCTACAACGAAATCATCGGGAACCGGAACGGGATCGTGATCGAGGGTGCAGGCTGGAACGAGGTTGTCTGGAACTACATCGACGACCACGATCTCTACGGGATCTACCTGTTTGACACGGAAGGCAACTTCATTGCCTACAACTCCATCTGCGATGTCGACACGGGAATCAAGCTGGATGAGGCCCAGTTCAACACGATTCTCGGCAACTGGATCTGGGACTGCTTCATCGGCATCGATATCGATCCCTCGAACAGCAACTGGATCGAAGGAAACGTCATCCACGATGCAGCAATCGGCGTCCTGGTAGACGACTCGGATTGGACCGAGATCCTCGGGAACATCATCTATGACTGCTCCTGGGAGGGAATCCAGGTTGTAGATTCCCTCGGCACACGGATCGCCGACAACTGGATCCACGACTGCTACGACGGAATCTGGCTCATCCATTCGGACCAGACTATCATCGCAAGCAACACGGTCGAAGACTGCGAGCACGGCATCGCCGTCGATCCGATGAGTGGCTTCACTCTGATCCGGTTGAACGTGATCACCGGCAACCACGATGGCGTCGATGTCGGATACACTGGCTGGCCTGCTGTCGGACAGACGATTCTCCGTTACAACGCGATCGAAGGGAACAACCCCGGCGGGGATCCGGACTGGGGCGGCTTGTGGGTCGCACAAGGTTCGACGATGGTCGAGGCGCTCCTAAACTGGTGGGGCTCGGCCGACGGCCCCACGCAGGACGTTGAGGGCGACGGCATCGCGGAGTACGACGGTGGCGGGGATTGGGTTGTCGGACCGGCGATCTTCAGCCCATGGCTGGGGATCAACCCGGATGGCGATCCCGGAACTCCTGGCGTTCAGATGATCTCGCCGATGCTGTTCGTCGTCGACGACGTGGGCCCGCCACCGGGAGCTGGGTATCTCAATGCAGCAGTCCTCGCCGCAAACGATCTGCCGGGCCACGACACGATCGAGGTACGGCGTGGAAGCTACGACGCAAGTGCCCCGGTCACCGATGGAGTGACGGTGGTCAGCGAGGCCGGGAATTGCACGACCTCGGGAACCCACTTGACGGGGAACATCACACTGGCGACAGAAGACATCCTGCTTGGGCGTTTCCGCGACGGGTTCACGATCGAAAACGGCGTTCTCGTGTCAGCGGGTGTGGATGCTTCGACGATCCACATTAACTGGAACGATATCCTCGGGGTCGTGACCAACGCAGGGATGAACACGTTGGATGCGACGTACAACTACTGGGACGGCACCTATCCGGGCTATGTCACCGTTGGCGACGTGGACTTCACGCCATACTTGCCGATGAACACGTGCACGATCATCGAGTTCATGGACGAGCACGGGCTCACGCCGGACGACGCGATCATCTTCGCCAAGCTTCTGCTCCTGTTCCAAAGCGAACACGAGGCACTGGTGGGCGTGGCGCTGTACAACATGTTCGGGTTCACGCTGCAAGAGATCGTGGACCTGTTGAACGGGTACGGCTGGATGGCGCTGCGCAGCGCGCTGAACGGATCGGGCGGCGACTACGAGCGGTTCCTGGTGGAGCTGCTCGGATACGAGGTAGCCGCTGGAGCCGGCGGTGTGTTCGCCGAGGTGGCGGGTGAAGGAGGCGCGGTCGGTCAGCTCCGGTACACGGTGGGCGATACGATGCTGGTGTACCTGGTGCTAGCGCATCCGCTGACCGGCGAACCTGTGACAGATGCACTGGTGACGACAACCGTGGCACTGCAGCGGGAGTCCGACTGGGAGATCGTGTACTTCGACGTGGTTCCGTTCGATGCGGAATCCGGCGAGTACCGGATCGAGATCGACACCACAGGTTGGGAGCCAGGTGTGTACGACGTGTGGGTCGGCGACGACGCAGGAAGCGGCGAGCACACGATCGTGACGCTCGTCCCGGCGGAGGAGTAGCCAATGAGCGGTGGCCGGCGAAACGCAAGGGCCACCGCCACTGGACGAGAGAAACCGAGGGCGGTCCGGGAACGGACCGCCTTTCTTCTACGCAGCGCAAACAACGGCGTCCGTGGTGATTCTCACATCGAGTTCACATCTGCGTCACAACCTGTTCATGCAAACGGCTTACCCTATGTGAATCTCGGACGAAAAGGGATGGGTAAGGGGGTATGATCATGGGGAGAAAAGAAATCCTCGACAAACTGTCAGTGTACGTCCCGCGCAAGAGGTTGCAGCAGCATCCTGTTGAACGGCTGATGGCGCTTAGCGAGAAGCGGGATCGTTCTGTGAACTACCTAGTAGTTGAAGCGATCCTCCAGTACCTCGCCTCCGAGGAGAACAAGAACTAGGTCCGGCCTTCGGAAGTCTCGACCGAACCGGGAGCCTTCCTGCCTCCGAGCCGGAGACCGGGTGCACCAGAGGCATCCCGTATCGCGTGACTTGCCGGACGTAAGCTGGTGGCCGCGGCCTGTGGTTCGCATGTCCGTGACGCCGGATCCTCATCCCAACGCCGCATCTCGGCGAGTGTGCTTGTGAGGAACGCACACTGACGAGAAGCGATGTTCTCTGTCACTCGATGTGTACCTGCTGATCAAAGCGTGAGAATCGTGGCCCCTCGGTTGACGAACGGTCGCAAGCTTGCGTGTCCAGATGCAGCATCCAGCACGGGGATTCCTTCCCGTTCGGATACATCAACCGCATCAGCCTTTGCAGCGCAGGCACGGCAGACGCCGGCGATCAGTTTCTGGCTCATGATCTTCCGGTACAGTGCGTGCTGAGGATGCATCGGCTCGACAAGAAGCGGAAGCCATGCCGGCGCCATGCCCTCGAACACAAGCGAGACGGCGATGTCCGTGGCGAGAAGGTCGAGTGCCCACAGGAAGGCGTGCATCAGTCGACACGGCTCCTCGGGGCCGCGGAGGAGCAGAAACACGACCTCGCTTGCTTGCCGGCCCCCCGCTCCGGAAGGTGGAGCGAGGGTGTGAGGCACGAAGCGATCCTGCTTGGCTCGACAGATCGGGCAGGTTTCGGGAGCGTGAGCTCGTGCGCAGAGATACCCGCAAACCGAACAGCGCCACAGCGCGTCTCCCCCAGCCGCCGGAATAGGGCCGCCGACCGTTCTCGCATCGAGCGGAGGACGTCTCTCGGGAATGGACGATAGATCGGCCGTTCCGTCGACGATGGCTTGCGAAACGTACAGGCAGCAAAAGCAGGCGTTCCACTCGAGCACATCGTCATCGCGATAGTCACACGGACAGATGATGTCGCGGTCGTTCTCGATGGATCCGTCCGCAAGGCGGCATGGGCAAGCCCAGTAGCCGTATCGTCCCTCGTTTGTCAGCAGACCTTCAACCAACGCTTCCGCGAACGCAGGATCCGGATTCAAGTGGTAGCCGGACGCTTCGGCCTCTCTCCGTAGCCGCTCCGTGGTCTCACGAACCCGCGACTGGGAGACCCCACCGTTGTGGGGCGAACTCATGTAAGCGCCTTCTTTAGGTCGTCGGGCTTGTGGCCGATGATGCACGTGGCGTGGTCAATGACCACCGTGGGGTACGATTCGCGGGGGTTCCAGCTTCGAAGAAGCTCCAGGTGAGTCTCCTTCTCATCCCCGTCGAGCAGATCCAGGTAGGCGAATTGGAATGCGACTCCTTCGGCCTCAAGCGTCTCGCGTGTCTTCCGGCACCAAACGCAAGTTGAGAGACCGAGCAGGAGAACGTCGTGTCGTTGATCGGTGCCGGCAACGGATCCCTTTGCCTTCACGATAGCCTCCTTCCGGCAGCCGCAATGCAGGCCGGGTGATGCAACAGGCTACTTCGCCCGCCGCCGGACAGGCAACTGTCAAAGCAAACGAGAGGAAAGCGTCTCACTCATCGCGCTTTCCTCTCGTGCCAAGGAGGCTGAAGAAGACCCCTGTACTCGCACACCAACTGTACCGGTCCAGACACGGATGCAAGAGATCAGCTGGGTGGGCGAGCGGTGACGATCACGCCGGCTCAATGGGTCACATGTCCATAGAGGAGAGATGAAGGACGTCCCCAGATTCGCCGTGGCAGGGACGGATTGTGTCTTGGGATCTGCGAACTCTACAATGCGCAAGGGTGATCCGCATGACTCGAGGACGGCGACGGCTTCTTGGACTCTGGGTGACGCTCGGCTCTCTGGCTGTTGCCGTGGCGATTTCCGGCTGTACGCACGTTCTGGTCGTGGATGCTTCCTCAAACGGCGGGCTGATTCGGATGCAGGAAGGCGACCTTCTTACCGTTCGCCTTCGCGGGAATCCCAGTACAGGAACCAGTTGGCGCTTCTCGGAGCAGCCGAGCGCGACGGTCCTCGAGATGACTCGCGACGTTTCGTTCTCGGAGGATGCGGACAACGTCTGCGGTTCGCCCGGAACGTTCACATTTCGATTCCGTGCGTCCGGTCCGGGAACGACGCGACTCGTTCTTCACTACGGGCGGCCTTGGGAAGACGACGTGCTGGACACCTTCACCTTGATCGTGTACGTCATCTGATCAAAGCCACCTGGGGACAAGGCATCAACCAAGCCCCGGCAACCCGCATTCGGTTTGGGGGGCCTTCAAGGAACGGCTGGCTGAACTTCACCGCCTAGGGAAGCTCGTCTTCGTCAAGAGGGCCGTTGTCTGCCCCCTTCGTCTGATCCCGAAGAACCCACAGTGCATTCCATGGTGATTCGAGCCCCGTATCGAATCGCTGCCATGTCAAGGAGTCGTTCTCCGTATCACGGAGGACCGGCGATTGGTCAACCGGAACGCCGTCGGGAGCATACAAGCGGATCGGCTCGTTGCCTTCGTTGGCCAGTGCAAGCTGGTCAAACGAGTACACGTAGTATCCGCCGGCCGGGACCCTGGCCGAACCCGAGTCGATGAAGACAACGGTTCGGTGATACGTGTCGGTGATCGACCAACCTGCAAGACTGACTGCGGCATTCGTTGGGTTCGCAATCTCGACCCACTCGCGGCTGCTATCGAGTCCGGGCGGGTTGATCTCAACCTCTGTGATCTGGAGGCGAGGATACTCGAGCGGCTTGATCGTCATCGACACCCGAGCCACATTGGAGTCGCGGATCCCGTCGGAAACGGAATACACGAAGCTGTCGCTTCCGGACACGCCGAAATCCGGGATGTAGGTGAATGAGCCGTCTTCCTCCAACGTCACCCTCCCGAGCGTCGGTTCAGCGACAAGCTCAGCTTGGAGGGGATCGCCGTCTGCGTCGCTGTCGTTTTCGAGCACGCCCGGTGCGCGTACGTTCAGGGATTGATTCTCCCCAACGAGGTAGCTGTCGTTGATTGCAACGGGCTCCGAGTTCAGGCTCGGCGCAAGCGCAAGCGAAATCGCCGCGTGGGGAAGGGCATTCGCCCGAGCAAGCGAGACACCCAGAACGCGGTCTCGCAGTGACTCGCTGATCAGGATGAAGTCGGTTTGCTCCCGCCCCGAGCCTGTCTCTATCGTGGACCGCTCATCCTGAGAGAGCAGCTCGGCGATGTTGAACAGTTCGTTGCCTGGGGCGGCGGGGTTGATGTCCTTGAGCAGGGACAACACACGCGAAACCGGTCGGTTTCCGGAGGCATCCAGAATCAATCCGTCGTAGTCTTCGAACGAACCCATAACGATCGCTCCGTACCCCTTCTCAATCGCCCGGGCACGAATCTCCTGCTGGAGCAGAAGCGCTTGTGCTTCACGTTCCGCAGCTGCCGGGCAATCCAGCGGGTTGTCGACGAAATCCGCGACGAACACGACGATCGAAAGCTCCTCGAAGCTGAATGTGATCCAACCGTTTGCAGGAAGAGACGCAACACCGCTTGCGCAAGACAGCGTCGACGATGGAATCGGGTACGACTGAGATGAGCCCGTCCGCCCCGCCGTCGGAATGGCGATTGTCGACAGGAACCCCACGGAAGAGTCCAGATCCTGAGTGCGTGCCGAGAGATGCAGGTATCCGCACTCCGTGGAGAGCAGCGCCGCGAGATTGCTGAGCGTGGAGGGAACAGCGACCCCAGTGATACCGGCAACATCGGCCGACGTGCTATCGATCAGCGCCGCGACCTCGCTCAACCACAACGGGTCGAGTTGAGGAAACTCAATCGTTGACGTGTCCGCTTCCTCCGGCTCGAGGTTGAGAAAAAGAACGGTCAATCGATCATCGCATTCCACAGCACCGACCAGCATCGATGTGCAGAACAGAACCGTTACCAGCACGCACAGCCACCACACCGACGAGGCGATGCGTGTCATCTGCAACAGGACACCTCCATGTACGAATACCAGCATACAGTCTTCATCCGCGGCTGTCTATCTCTGGGGAGGCTTCTTCACATCGATCGGATCGGCATGCCGTCGCTTCCGGCGCTCACGAAGCGTCGCTGTCGATCGCAGCCTTTGATACCTGATCCACAGACGCGAACGTCCCGTTCTCTACGTACATGTTGTGGTACATCAGGAGCTGCGTTGGATCGAAGCTGGTGAGAGCCAACTTGTAGACGTTGGTCAAGATGTAGATCCACAGTACAACCAGAGGCATCGGATCGCGCGCGGAGGTGATGTCGTACTTGAAATCCTTGTCTGCCCACCACGCCTTGCGAAGGGCGCGTTCACCCGACCAATCCTTGAAGCTTCCCATGTAGCTTTCGAGCAGCCACACGAAGTCCCCGAACTGAGTCTTCGTCCGCACGCCCTCACGGCAGATGCCAAGCTGGTCGGGCGTCTTGCCAGAAGCGATCTCCAGCCATGCTCCGATCATGTCACATCCGCCGTGGTACGCCAGGTTCAGCGAGGGAGTCTGACGCGGGTTCCCGTCGACCAAGTACGGAATCCCGCTATCTTTCTCGATGACGAAGTCAAATCCACACAGCCCCGAGAAGCGAAGCTCCTTCAGGATCTTCGCCGCCGCCTCTTCGGAGGCAGCATGTCGGATGCTCTCGCGGAACACACTTGAGCCCTCCTCTCTCGGGTGGGAGCGAAGTGTTTGGATCAGAACCTCGCCAACGACGTTGCCTTGGCGGGCAAGCTCCAGCGTGCAGATTGTCTTGCCATCAATGATTCGCTGGATGATCGGGAGATTCTCCTGGCTCGTGTGGTTGATCGACACCAAGTGGAAGTACCAGTCCTCGATCTGCTTACGGCCTTCCAGACGGCGCATCCCAGATGCTCCAGAGGATTGCCGCTGCTTGATGAGCACGGGGTAGTCGATTCCCGCGATGATGTCTCGGGCCTCCTCGGCGGTGCTCGGTGCGAAGGTCTCGGGCGTGGGAACGCCGACCTTCTTGGCAAGCCTGGCGAGCTGCGCTTTGTCATGAAGCTGCATGATCGTTTCCAGATCGGGAAGGGTGGTCTGTGTCAGCTGCTTGATCCGGTCTTGGTGGTGTGCGAGGAGGATGATCTCCTCGTAGCCCGGGTAGTAGTAGTCGTAGCGCCTTCGTTCCAGCTCGCGGATAAGCGCTTCTGCATAGGCCGCTGGAGACTTGCGCATGTTCGGAAGACGAACCCGTCTGCGAACGTCCCTCGAATACATGGAAAACGCCAGTCGATGGCCGTCCGCCGCGGCTACATCATACCCCAGCTGCGCAAAACGGCGAATCGCAAACACGGTCGCAACCTCAAACAACCCGGTAACCAAGACGTTCATTCACTCCCCCTCAGCAGCACCTAGATCGAGTTTCCCGTTCGCTCTCACGTAAGAAGAGTAGAAGCGACAGGCAGTCCGCGCAAGTTGAGAGCGGGAAACGAATGCTGACACGAAGCACGACCGATTTGCCTTCGTGCTGCGAAGGGATGCAAACGGAGATTCCCATTACGTTTCCCGTGACACACACCAGCTTGTCGGATCCTTCACGGCATCTTCACGAAAGCGAACTAGAGTCGCAGAAAAAGAGGGGAAAGAGAACAGAAAAACCTTGCCGCGGCCTGTGCGTCCAGAGGGAGGCGAGATGGGATCGAAAGAGAGCTACTTCGACAACTGGGCGGCGAGCCGTCTGGATGAGCGAGTCTTGGATGCGATGAAACCGTTCTGGGTCGATCGCTATGCGGTCGCCACATCGGAGTTCGGGTACTCGCTGGGGATCGAAGCGCGTGACACCCTGGAGGAAGCACGCGCAAGAATCGCCGCCTCGCTCCACGCCGGTAGCCGGGAGCTCGTGTTCACGTCCGGCTCGACCGAAGCGAGTAACCTTGCGATCCGTGGGGTTTGGCGCGCCAGTCGGCAGCCGGTCGAGCGGACACATCTGATCGTCTCGGCTGTGGAAGACTTCCCGGTCCTTCACACGGCGCGTGCATTGGAGCACGAAGGTGCTCGGGTGACGTATCTACCTGTCGATGAGTTTGGCCGGGTGGACCCGGAAGCGGTCGGTCGCGCCCTTTGTGAAGACACGCTGCTTGTCTCAGTTCAGACGGTCAATCAGGAAATCGGTTCGCTGCAGCCGATTTCCGGGGTTGCGGAGATCTGTCATGCGGCTGGTGTTCTGTTCCATACCGATGCCAGCTACGCTCACCCACGGGTGCCGGTCGATGTGGCATCCGATCCGATCGATCTGGTCACGATCTCTCCTCACCGGATTCACGGCCCCCGGGGGATCGGCGCACTGTACGTTCGCGAGGGAACCAGGATTCGGAAGATCCTGGAAGGGGGGTTCCAGGAACAAGATCTCAGACCGGGTAGCGAGGATATCGCCTCAGCGATCGGGTTCGCAGAAGCTGTCGAGCTTGCAGACTGTGAAGAGACCGAGAAGCTCCGCGCACTGCGCGATCAAGCAATGGACATGCTCCTTCAGATCCCCCACAGCCGGATCAACGGGCATCCGACGCTGAGAGCTCCCGACAACGCAAACATCTCATTCCGCTTCGTGGAAGGCGAATCACTGCTTCTGCATCTGGATCTGCGAGGATTCGCGGTCAGCACCGGCTCTGCATGCTTCAGCCGGTCTCTTGAGGCAAGCCATGTCATTCTCGCCGCCGGAGGTGACCACGAACGCGCACACGGGTCGGTCAGAGTGACGCTGGGGCGGTTCAACACCGCGGAGTCAGTGGCCGGGCTTGCCGATGCAATCAAAGACGTGGTTGGCGAGCTCCGTAGGATCAGCCCACTTGGCAAAGGAGACGATGATGGGGATTCCGTATAGCGAGAAGGTGATGGAGCACTTCCGCAACCCGAGGAACGTGGGACGGATGGACGATGCCGACGCCAAGGCGATGGAAGGAAGCCCCGCGTGCGGGGACATGGTGGCGGTCTATCTGAAGGTGGATGAGAAGACGAAAACGATCAGCGAGATCTCGTTTGAGTCCTACGGCTGTGCATCGAACATTGCCACCGGATCGATCATCACCGAGTTGGCCAAGGGGAAGAGCCTGGATGAGGCGAAGTCGATCAGCTGGCAGCAGGCCGCCGACGAACTCGGCGGACTCCCTGCCCTCAAGGCGCATTGCTCGGTTCTGGCGGTTGACGGCCTGCGTGCAGCAATCAAGAACTACGAGGAGCGCCATGGGCTTGTGAAAGAGAGGGCTGCAACCACAATCGCGGAGCTTCGCAAGAGGCTGAAGCGCGTGATGAACCCGATGGCGGGGCTTGATCTGGTGCACACCAACCTCGTGACGTCGCTCTCGTTGGCAGATGGCGTGGTCAAGGTTGAACTTGCGCTGCCAGCGGAGCATCAGTTTGCCGCCAACCTTCGGGACGAAGTCAGGGAGAAGATCGAGCCGCTGTGGGACATACGGGAAGTGATCGTCAGCTTCTCGGAGACCGATAGCGAATAGGAGGTAGTTTCGTGGTCGACTCTGGATCTGGACACGAGTTGGTGGTGGATTGCCGCGGCGAGACATGCCCAGTGCCGTTGGTCGAAGTCCGAAAGGCGGTGCGAAACGGCCAGAAGGGAGATTTGCTGCGTGTTCTAGGAACTCACCCGGCATCCCGCAAGGAGATCCCGATGGCGGCACGAGCGCTCGGGCTCTCGGTGGAAGCAGATGAAGGAACAGACACAGATTGGGCATTGCGGATCCGGCTCTAGCCGCGAAGGAGTGGATCATGCCTGAGAAGTCGTCCGAGCAAATGACGCTCATCCTCCACAGCGGTGAGTTTGACAAGCTGATGAGCGCGCTGATCCTGGGGAACGGTGCGCTTGCGATGGGGATGGATGCCGTCATCTTCGCAACATTCTGGGGATTGGAGAGGTTCAAGCGGGGTGGGCTCGATTGCGGGAAGCTGTCGAGCAAACACTTCCTGGGCCTTGGAAGATGGATGGTTCATCGCCGCATGAAGCGGGCTGGCGTGGCGTCACTCGACCGGCTGCTCGCCGACTACAAGGAGCTGGGTGGCAGAGTCATCGCGTGCGAGATGACGATGGAGATCATGGGAATCGATCGAAGCAGTCTTCGGCAGGACCTGATCGATGCATTCGGAGCGGTGGGAACCTACGTCAACGAAGCGCGGCAAAGCGGAATCACGCTGTTCATCTAGCTCTTCGTCTGTCGAAGTGATGAGGGACCCGCCGGCGGCGGATCCCTCGCGATCTTCAAGTGTCGTTCGGCCTAGTCGTTTGCGGGCAGAAACTCGATCCAGATCGTCTCGATCTCGAGCGATTCGAGCCAGACGGCCCTGATCGTCAGGCTGAGCTTGTACAAGCCCGGAGTCAGGGCACGCCATCCCTCTTCTTCGCCGAACGGGATCTCCGTAGCGTACAGCTCCAGATCGGGGTCGTACGGAACCTCGTAGAAGTCGATGAGGTCGTACTCGGTGATCTGCCCTGCCGTCCGAATAACGCGGACGATGTCGATGAAGACGTTCCCCGTGTCGTTGATCACGGGCACGCCGAGCGCATCGGCCAATCGGAACCTGACGCCAATCGTCTCACCAAGAACGTAGGGAACCGGATCGATGACAAGGTTGCCGTCCGCATCAAGATGCGTCGGAAGCGGACGGGTGAGGAAGCTCCAGATTTCTCCGAACGACGGCTGTGGGAGCATCCCGTTGTCCTCGCCTGGCTCTTGATCCTGATCGGGCGGCAACACAGGAACAACCGCTGGTGCGACGCGGTACCGGACCGACTTCTCGGTTAGATTTCCGGCATAGTCGGTCGCCTGCACGGTGAAGATGTACTTCCAAATCATCGACGTGTCGATCGGTGCTCCGTCCGGGAACGAGGCGACAACGGTATCGATCCCTGTTCCAAGATCCTGAACCCACCAATCAGCGAGCACAACACTATTCAAGATCAGCTTCTGATTGAGGCTCGGCGTTTCGATGAAGACCGCCGGGGGCGTCGCGTCCACTTCCCACTCAAACAAGATCGGATCGGACACGTTGTCGGCAAGATCCTTTGCCCTCACTTCGAAAGCGTGCACGTTGTTCGGCGACGGAAGCGACAGCGTTACCTCTGTTGCCGTACTCCAATCCGACCACGCGCCGTCGTCGAGCCGCCAGCTGTAGACGATCTCATCGGTGGGAGTGAAATCGTCGCTACCCATCCAAGCGAAGTGCGGTGTCATGTCGTTGCTCGGATCGTCCGGCGTGTCGGTGAACCAAACCGTCGGTGGTGTGACATCGTGGATCACGGTGATGGTGAAGACGCAGCTACCAACGCCGCCGTCGTCATCGGTGATCTCGATTTCCACGTCGTAGTCCGTTTCACCGGGAGGGGCAGTCAGATACGTGTGAGAAGGAAGCTCATACTCCTGGTTGGCGCTGTCGATCGTGATCGGCTCGACCGTGCCATCCTTCCAATCAACAGTCCCTGTCCATGTATCGGTGCCAGGATCGAAGAACTCGCCCTCGAGACCTTCAACAGGATCGTCGTAGTAGGTCGTCAAGTCCTCTGGGCAAACCGTGATGACCGGAGCCGTATTGGAGATCGTGAACGACGTGGAGTCCGACGAGATCGATCCGTCATCATCCATTACCGTCAGCCGTACGGTGTGCACCGATGGGCCATCTCCCATGCCGAGGTCGACCAGCTCTTCCCAAGGCACAACCTTGTTGGCGACCGCAACCCCGTCGTCGAAGTCCGGATCGCTGATCGGCTCACCGTCGATGTCCCACACGTAGCTGAAGGTGTCGGCCGACGAGATGTCCGACGCCGTTCCGGTCACGGACAAGTCCTCGCCCTCCGCGATGGCGTACGGCCCGCCCGTCACCTGCGCAACCGGTGGGGTGTTGTGGATCGTCAGTCTGGCTGACGCTTCCGCAACCGCTCCATCCTCGTCCGCGACACGAAGCCAAATGGTGTACTCGCCGTCATCGTTGACCGACAGTCCCTCGAGCTGAGCCCAGCTGACAGCCGGTGTCGCTCCGGTCACCCCGTCGCTGTAGTCCTTGTCGCCATCGAGATCCCAGTCATACGGACCAAGAACATCGTCACCGAAGTCGAACGTCCCGGACCCGTCCAGATTCAGGGTGTCTCCCTCGAAGATGTCGTAGGTGTGACCTGCGTCGACCACGGGAGGGGAGTTGGTGACGGTCAGCGTCGCGCTGTCCGTATCCGTCTCCGGAACAGAATTCTGAACCGTCAACTCGACGGTGTATCCGCCGTCATCATCAATGCCAAAGGAAACAAGCTGCGTCCATGTCAGAAGGGGCGTGACGCCGCTTGCCTCGGCTGCCGGATCGGCGTCGAGGTTCCACCCATAGGAGACGATCGTTGCCGAACTCGTGCATTGTGTTCCGTCCAACGTGACTGCGTCTCCTTCGGCGATGCTATACGGTCCTCCGGGATCTGCATCGATTGAAGCAAACCCGGGGATCGCGAGCACGATGGCGAAAACGATGCTGGCCGTGAAGAGAACGGCAACCCGTCGTGTCAGCTGGCTCATCGATACCTCCTGACTTCTGTCCCTTCGTTCCCCGCCTGTTGCTGCCACGAGCGGGGCGCACAGACTGCCCACTCACACTTGTCGTTTCCTGCTGACCGTGTCATGAGATCAGTCTGCCTCCAGCACCACACGATCAATGATGAGATCACGCCCGTAGTCGTCGATCGTCAACCGCTGCCGCGGATGGATCACGCGCCCGTTGGAGAAGGCGTAGATCAAGACATACCGGACATCGTCGTCGATTCCATCCCCGTCGAGGTCGCCGGTGCTCATGTCGCGAGGCAGCGTGAGCTTGATTCGCGCGTCCACGAGTACATCGGCCGCCAAGTCCAGTGCCACCGAGTCTGCGATGCCGTCGTTGTCCGGATCCTCCAGCCACAAACGGTCGTTGATCTCATCGTTCGTGTCGAGATCGGCGTAGAAGGCAAACGGGAAGCTATCGGGATCGTTGGGATCGGTTCCTGCGGCCAGTTCATCGTCGTCGCCGAACCCGTCTCCGTCCGTGTCGGCCGGAGGCACCGGGGCGGGTGAGATGATCGGAATCAGCCAGGAGTAACACGGATTCGGATCGAGGCCGTCGATGAACCCGTCGGAGTCGGAGTCCCGGTTCGTCGGGTCGAGCACATCATCAAGCGTTGTCATCACGATGTAGTCATCGACGCCATCGTTGTCCGGATCCAGGTTGAACCCTGGATCGACGCAGACCCAATAGACTTCTTCACCGTCGGTGAGCCAGTCGTTGTCTGTGTCGTGATCGAGCGGGTTGGTGGGGTTGAACACCCAGAAAGACGGCGGGTTCGGCTGGTATCGCTCATCGTAGTCGATGAGTCCGTCGTGATCCGTGTCCGGATCGCACGGGTTCGTCTCCTCGGGATCCGGCATCGACGGGCCCGGAAGCGGGTCTTCGTAGTCGAAGTCGCTCGGCAGGAAGTCGAAGTTCCCGTCGTGGTTCAGGTCTTCGAAGCCGTCCTCGAGGCCGTCATCATCCGTGTCGGGATCCAGCGGATCCATGCAGCCGCAATCCGGGTACACAACCAGGATCGGACGTCCGAATTGGTCCACGGTCGGGATCCAACTCTGTCGCGACGTGGAGAACCCGAGCTTCTCGACACCGTCTCCGACCGCATCGCCGTCGGTGTCGTGCTGATTGGGGTCGGTCTCGCCCGCGTCCCAAGCACCGTTGCCGTTCTCGTCCTCACCCAATCCATCAGGGTTGGGGTGATCGACGATGCCGCCCACGCTCTCGCAGGGAGGTGTTGTGCAGGAACACAGCGGATTGGTTCCGGTTCCTGCGGGCGTGAACCCAGGCCCGCCGCCGTCACACAGCCCGTCGCCGTCTGTGTCGGCGTTCACTGGATTGGTCGGATTGGGTCCGAACACCTCCGCCGAGTCGAGCAACCCATCGTCATCTGTATCTGGATCGAACGGATCGGTCGGGATCGGCCCGCTTCCCGTCACCTCGTGGCCATCGTTGCGTCCTTCGTCATCGGTATCCCAGTCGAGCCACTCTGTCCCGAGATCTTTCTCTTCGCCGTCGGTTAGGCCATCCCCGTCGGAGTCCGGATCGCAGATGCTGCACGGCGTCAGACAGTTGTCTCCACCGGCAGGTCCACCGCTCTCAGGAAGCGTGTAGAGGTCCTTCTCCTGCTCCTCGAGGTCACCGGTGCCGGCGATCACGATGGTCCGAACCTCGCCCGGCCAGGCGACCCATGCCAACGGGAGGTCCTCGTACACATCCTCCCCGTCGCTGCGGCCGTCGTTGTCGGAATCGAAGCTGTTGGCGTATCCGTCTCGGGTGTTGCTCCCGACTTCACGGAACTCCTCGAGGTCGCCAGGCACGTATTCATGGGCCAATCGACAGCCACATCCCGGCGGGAACTCGAGATCGTCCGTAAGTCCGTCGCCGTCCGTATCCACTGCCAGCGGGTCCGTTTGGTCCCGAGGATCGCCCGTGAACAGCCCTTGAGTCGTCGGACTCAGTGCCTCTTCACAGTCGGATCGGCAGTCGATACACGCCGTTCCGGTGTAACTAGGCAGGATCGGGCTTTCGTTGGATGCGCGGCAGGCGATGTTGCCGATCGCTCCGTCTCCGTCCGTGTCTTCGTTGAACGCGTCGGTGAAGAACACTTCGGCTTCTTCGCGATCGGACAGCCCGTCGTCATCGAAGTCCCAATCGAGGTGCTGTTCGACGTTCCAATCTTCTTCGCCATCGCGAAGACCGTCATCGTCGGAATCGGGGTCGCACATCGAACAGACGGTGTCCTGCACGCCCGTCAGGGACAGTTCGCCGTCGTTTCCGAGCACAACGCCAACACCCGCCTCAGGGACGTCGTTGCCCGCGAGGCTGTTCTCGATCTCCAACCCGTCATGCAGCCCGTCACCATCGGAATCGAAGCTGTTCGCATAGCCATCGTTGGACGTGTTGCCACACCCGGGCACGAACTCGGTGGCGTCGGTGAGCCCGTCGCCATCCGTGTCCACCTGAAGCGGATCAGTCTCGTCGAGCGGATCGCCGACGAAAGCTCCCTGCCACGACCAACTCAGTGCTTCCTCACAGTCGGACGCGCACTCGATGCAATTGCTGCCGGTGTACCCTTCGAGCACGGGGATCTTGTTGGCCTCGCGGTACTGGATGTTGCCGTCGGCGAGGTCATCGTCGGTATCGTAGTCGTTGGGGTTGGTAAAGTAGATCTGCAGCTCCTCACGATCGGAGAGACCGTCATCGTCGGAATCCCAGTCGATGGCGCTGGTTCCGGTGTGGACTTCCTCCCCATCGCTCAGGCCGTCATCATCCGAGTCCGGATCGCACAAGCAGCAGATCGTGTCAGGACCGAGCTCGCCGTCGTTGCACTCGGCGTCAGGAAGATCGGCGCCGGTGCCGAACAGCTCGAACTCCCGGCCGTCCTGCAGGCCGTCATCGTCCGAGTCGCTGTCGTTGACGTACCCGTCGGTTCCCGTCCCGTCGCAGTTGCAGCCGAACACGATTTCGTACGGATCCAGGATTCCGTCGCCGTCCGTATCCGCCATCCGAGGATTGGCCTGATCACGACCGTCGGTCGATGGGCCGCTCGAGACCGCGGCGATCGCGTCGAAGTGAACCGCAAGCGGCGCGGGAAGCGCAGATGCGTCGAGGCGTGTGTAGATCTCCGCGTACCAGGTGGCGACCTCCACGCTGTCGGCGACCGAGTCGTTGTCCGTATCCCAGTTTGTGGGATCGGTTTGGTAGAGATGGACCTCCTCGTAGTCGGTGAGGAAGTCATCGTCCATGTCCGAGTCAAGAGCAGCGGTGGTCCACGATCCTGTCGGTGTGGTGACCTCGATCAGCCCTCGCCCGAACAGGCCTTCTTCTTCGCCGTCGAGCAAACCGTCGCCATCGGTGTCGGCAAGGCACAGATGGGTCTCGCCCTCTCCTGTTGTCCCGGTTCCGCCGACCTGAATGTAGTCCCACACGGCGTTGTTGTTGGGCGACTCCCACCCGTCTTGCAGACCGTCATCGTCGGTGTCATCGTCGTTGACATACGGGGAGTAGTCGGGATCTGAAATCGATGCGGCAAGCTCGCCTTCGCCGATCTCCACCGCATCTCCGAGTCCGTCACCGTCGGTGTCTCCCATCCGCGGATTCGGATGATCGCGTGGATCGGCGAAGGGGAACGTCAGGCCGTCATGCGTCGGGACGGTGAAGAACCCATCCGTCGTCGCCGGATCCCATAAGCATGCATGCTCGACGCCGTCGGACAGGCCATCACAGTCGGTGTCCGGGATACAGAAGTCGGTCTTCGAGACGTCGGCTTCGTATCCGTCCTGCAGACTGTCGCCGTCGCTGTCGGGCAGGAACGGGTTCGGACGTGCGGTTCCGACCCATCCCCCGGCGGCCGAGATCTCATCGGCGTCGCCCATGCCGTCCCCGTCCGTATCTGTCAGCAAGTCGCTGGTCAAACACAGTGGCTCGAGGAGTGCCGGAATACCGTCTCCATCGATATCGAGCAGCATCGCGAAGCGCGCTGCATCGATACCCGCAGCGATTCCGCTGAGAATGGCACCGATGATGTCCTTGGCCGGGATCTCGGACCCGGACACGACGACGACTCCGCCGCCAACAAAGGCGTTCGGGACCACGCCGGCGATGATCGCCCCTGCATCGAACCCCGCCTGGACGCCGTAGAGGAGGCTGTCAAACAGGTTGAGCGCAACGATGAGTGCATCGATATTCAGGATGCCCCAGCCACAGCCCGCGTCACAGCCCGTCGGAAGTGGCGGAGGGTTGTTCTCGGCGTCGTTTCCCTCGAAGAACTCGGCGCGGTTGGCCATGTCCATCGCGGTCGAATCGAGATGAACGCCGTTGCCGGACACGAACTTCACACCGACGTTCATGAGAAGAGGCCCCGGATCAGGATCGGTATAGGCGATGCTGAACGAGCGGCTTGCTCCCGCTCCGGTGGATGAGGAAGGCCCCACAACCGGACCGGCATTCACATAGCTTGCGCCGTCAAGCGAGTACACAATTGAACCGTTGATCGGGGACACTGCCGAGTAGGCGTCGTTGGGTGCAGGAGGAGGCCCGAGGGGATCTTCCCAAACCGTTGCCGTGCAGTCGCACCCCGTGGCGGTGGCCGTACACGCCAGCTCTGTCTTCGTGGCACGACGTTGCACGGGCTGTCCCCATGCTCCGGCGCTGGGGGCGTGGATTCCGTCGTTCGGGTTGTAGCTTGCCAAGATGTTCTCGAATGCAGCGGGGTTGGGACCGCTGATCGACGTGCAGGTGTAGTCAAACTCCTCCACTGACGGATTGGAGCCAGGGGTGTCGAAGGTCAACGACAATGGGCTCATGGTATACCCGCCGACCGGTGAAGGGATCGTGAGAGCTACATCCCCCTCGGGTCCGGACGCACCGACCCCGCCGATGTCTTTGATCGTGACTGTGCAGGCTGTGTAACTAGGTCGCTTCACAGGCTCATTGACGGCGACGACGTCCGGATCTCCGTGGACGAGCGTCTCCGTCGGGCGCAGCTCAATGACGACTGACGCCGTCTTGAACACGCCTTCGTGAACCTCCGAGCCGTTGTAGGTGGCGGTAATCGTGGTCGTGCCTTCCTCATCCGCTTCCGGCGTATAGGTCACGGTGCAGTCCCCGGACGCGTTCACCGTAGGGGATGCGTCCGAGAAGGTTCCGAGCCCCGTGCTGCTCGTTAGGAAGACCTCTTCCCCGTTCAACGACACGGCCGGTCCCTCGTTCGTGTCCTCTTCCAGGTGAATGATGCAGGTGACGGGTTGGTGAATGATCGTGGTCGTCGGCGTGACCTCGAATGTCAGATCGGTAGCTCGCTTGATGAGCGCTTGATCGAAGTAGGAGCTGGCCGAATCGTAGGTGGAGTCTCCTCCATAGCTTGCGGTAAGGCGGTGAACCGTGTCGGTTCCGTCGATCCCTGTCGGCGTATAAGTCACAAGACACTGACCGGCGGGATCCAACGTGCAGGAACTCGGGCTGAACGATCCGTAGGCGCCAGCGTCATCCGAGAAGGTTACCGTGCCGGTGGGGATAGGCCCCACGCCGGACGTGTCCGTGACGGTCACGACGACCGTTGCGGTATTCCCAACGATCAGGGGCGTGTCCGACCCGATGACGTTGACTTCAACGCACCAGTTCACCGTGACATCTGCGTCGTCAGAACTGCTTTCCCAGTTCGCCGGATCGGGGTTGTAGTCTGCGGTAACGGTGTGCGGCGATCCTTGAGCCGAACTGGGGTAGTACGTGGTAGAACACGTGCCGCCGCTGAGGGTTCTCGTAGCATTGGCGAAGGATCCAGCCCCGTCACTGGAAAAGCTTACTGTCCCCGCCGGAGTACCATAGTCCGGATCGGACGCGGTATTCGACACAGTAACCGTGCAGGTCACGGGCGCCCCGGCGCACACAGTCGTCGGATTGAGGGACAGGCTCGTGCTCGTCGAATCGGCGGCCAAGCCTGCAAACGCAAACACCAGGCAAACCATGACGGCAATGGCGCAGGAACGCCGGAGATCCAGCCGGCACTTGCCGAGTGGCTTCATCTCACACCTCTCTCTCATGTTGTCTGCTTGACGCCGATTAGGATGGCTTGATGCGATTCTCATGGCTAGAACACCACCCCTGCGCTGATTGTTGCCTGGGTCAGGCCGGTGCGGCCGAACACGATGCTTGCCGAGAACTGAAGCGGTGACATCGTCATCGACAGTGCTGACCTGATCGCGCTCAGCCGATATCGATCCTGTTGCTCGGAGAATGACGAACCGAACGAGGCGGAAATCGTGCCGCTGCTCAACGTGCTACCGAGCGAGAATGTGGTCAGCGAGCCCTGAGCAGAGATGGTCCCCGCTCCGCGGAACGTCATCCTTCCCCACGACTTCTCGAGGTCGGCACTGAAATCTAAGCTGGCTCCGGTAAAGGCGAAGTCGTTGGCGACCTGGAACGTTGCGGTCATGCAATCGCTTTCCAGGTGCAGATACAGGCCTCCCAGACTGAGTGGGAAGAAGGAGAACGAGCCGCTGATCGTGTACAGGTCGTAGAGGATGAATGAGCCGCCTCCCATGAGTTGCATGATCGGATCGAGGCGCGGATCGAACCGAAGGCTAACCCAGTACGGGAAGCCGCAGTACTCAAGACCATGCAGAGAGATCGTCTCCGAGAACTGGGAACACTCGCACAAATCGCACTCCGGGAGCACACGGCCGCTGGCGGAGTGATCCTTGACCCGATTGGTTCCCTGGTCGGCGCAGTACATGGTCACACTCGTGAGCGTGATCCCTGGACACGGTTCAGCGGTGAGGGTAAGGATATTCCCCACGCGGAACGACTGGCTCTGTTCGGGATAAAAAAGCGGCTCGAAGTCGCGGCCGGGATCCGGGAAGTTGACGTCCTCGAGCATCAACAGGTTCTCAAAGTGGATTCCGGAGTAGTCCGTCTCAAACGTCCAGCGCGTCTTCACAAACAGAATATCGCCCGGTGGAATCACGACCCAGTTGGTGAAGTGATTGATGTCGGTCACCGTCTCGAACGGTACGGCAAACCACATCTCGGGGTGGATCGAGACCGGCCCCAGGGGAACATCCATCTCCAAGATGACCCGCTCCAATCCCGCGATGTTGATCGATCCGTCCAGTAGAAAAAGCAAATCGCAGAATCGAATCGCCAGGTTGAGCGAGTTCTCCACCCCGAACTTGAGAAGCGTCAGTTCGGCGGGCGTA
>Ga0272444_10000782_pt1 | contig 32281 bp, 27 predicted proteins | sample SSMForm13_FD_201033 | JGI IMG/M metagenome (GOLD analysis project Ga0272444, IMG submission 201033) | Marine sediment archaeal communities from Little Sippewissett salt marsh, Falmouth, MA, United States - SSM-Form-13 | ecosystem: Environmental > Aquatic > Marine > Wetlands > Sediment ...
CGGGGCTGGGCACGGGTGCCGAGAACCTGGCCAGGCTGATCGGCGAACTGTCCGGCGGTCGGATGCAGGTGAAGGTGTATGGCGCCAAGGAGCTGGTCCCGGCCTTCGAGGTGTTCGACGCCGTGTCCCGTGGCACCGCCGAGATGGGCCACAGCGCGGCCTACTACTGGAAGGGCAAGGTGCCGGCGGCGCAGTTCTTTGCCGCCATGCCCTTCGGCATGACCGCCCAGGAGTTCAACGGCTGGATTTATCATGGTGGCGGCCAGGCGCTGTGGGACGAGGTGTATGCGCCCTTCGGCGTGATCGGCACCCCGGCCGGCAATACCGGGGTGCAGATGGGCGGCTGGTTCAACCGCGAGATCCATTCGCTGGCTGACATGAAGGGCCTGAAGATGCGTATCCCGGGCCTGGGTGGTGAAGTGTTGAACCGCCTGGGCGGCACCCCGGTCAACCTGCCCGGTGGCGAGCTGTATACCGCGCTGACCTCCGGGACCATCGATGCAACCGAGTTTGTCGGTCCCTATAACGATCTGGCATTCGGCCTGTACAAGGCCGCCAAGTACTATTACTACCCGGGTTTTCACGAGCCAGGCAGCTGCCTGGAGGCGATCATCAACCAACAGGCCCTGGCGGCATTGCCCAAGGATCTGCAGGCCATCGTGATGAACGCCTGCAAGGTGGCGAACCAGGACATGCTGGCCGAGTTCACCGCGCGCAACCCGGTGGCCCTCAAGCAGCTGCTCGAGCAGCACGGTGTGCAACTGCGTGCCTATCCGGACGACGTGTCACAGGCGCTGCGCAGGGTGTCTGCCGAGGTGGTCGCCGATGTGGCCAATGCCGATGCCATGAGCAAGAAGGTGTATGACGCCTACATGGGTTTCCTCACCACATCCCGCGCCTACACCGATATCACCGAGCTGGCCTACGTGAAGGCCCGCGACGAGTGATCAACGCGACGGTCGTCGGCTATCCCGCGGCCGCTGCACTATTGGGCGGTTTTTCGGTCTGAACTGCGATGTCCATGATCCAGCCGCCTCTCAGCCTCTATGTGCATTTCCCCTGGTGTGTGGAGAAGTGCCCCTACTGCGATTTCAACTCCCATCCGCTGCGCGAGCCCCCGGACCAGTCCGCCTATGTGGACGCCCTGCTGGCGGACCTGGACCTTGATCTGCCGCTGGTGGCCGGGCGCACGGTGCAGACGATCTTCATGGGTGGTGGTACCCCCAGTCTGTTCGAGCCCGCACAGATCGCGCAGCTGCTGGCCGGCGTGGCCGAACGGCTGCCGCTGGCCGATGACCTCGAGGTGACCCTGGAGGCCAATCCAGGCACCGTGGAGGCCGGCCGTTTTGCAGGCTATCGGGCGGCGGGCGTCAACCGGCTATCCATCGGCGTGCAAAGTCTGGACCCGAACAAACTGCACGCCCTGGGGCGTATCCATGGCCCGGCGGAGGCGGTGGCCGCCGCCAAACAGGCCCGCGAGGCCGGTTTTGACACCTTCAACCTGGACCTGATGTTCGGCCTGCCCGAGCAGGACGTGGCGCAGGCACTGGACGACCTGCGTCAGGCCCTGGAGCTCACCCCGCCGCACCTGTCCTGGTACCAGCTCACCCTCGAGCCCAATACCCGCTTTGCCCATGCCCCGCCGCCGTTGCCCGACGACGACCTGCTGTGGGACATGCAGGAGGCCGGCCAGCAGCTGCTGGCCGAGGCCGGCCTGGCGCAGTACGAGGTGTCCGCCTATGCCCGCCCGGGCCACCGTTGCCGACACAACCTCAACTACTGGTCGTTCGGTGATTACCTGGGTATCGGCGCCGGCGCCCACGCCAAGCTGACTCTGGCCGATGGCCGCATCCTGCGCCGCTGGAAACAGCGCCACCCGCAGGCCTACCTGTCGGGGGCGGGCAGCGAAGCCGGGGTTGCCGGTGAGCGCATGCTTGCACCCGAGGACCTGCCGGTCGAGTTCCTGATGAATGCGCTGCGGCTTAACGAGGGCGTCAGTGCGGCCAGCTACGTGCCGCTGACCGGTGCGTCCCTGGCAGACATCGCCCCACTGCTGATGGCGGCACGGGCCCGCGGGTTGCTGGAGCAGGATCCGCAGCGGCTGGCGCCGACCGAGCTGGGGCGACGCTTCCTCAACGACCTGCTGGCGATCTTCGAGCGTGATCATGGATGAGCTGTTGCTGACCCGGCCGGTGGACTGCCCTTACTGCGGCGAACCGCTTGACCTGCTGCTGGATACCAGCGCTGGCGAGCAGGCTTATGTGGAGGACTGCGCCGTGTGCTGCCGGCCCATCGAATGCCGGGTGTTGGCTGAAGGCGCCGAGTGGCGGCTGGAGGTGCGCCGTGACGACGACTGAATACCGGCCGATCTCCTGCGACCTGCACTCCCAGTACGAACTGCTGGCGATGCGGCAGGCGCGGGTGAGCCTGGATGCGCTGCTGCCTGCAGGTGCGGTTCAGGGCCTGATGTGCCGAGTGCTGGACGTGCGTACCCGTAACGGTGCTGAGTACCTGGAGCTACAGAGCGCTGCCGGCGAACGGTTTTCATGCCGGTTGGACCGGGTGCGGGGAATGCGCCTGGCAGACGGACGTCAAATTTCCGACTACTCCTGATATTCGGCCATAAGTCATTGTTTCGCTGTTGTCAGGCATGAAGAATTAAATGCCTTACAGGGCCTTTAATTCGGCAAGACAGGATGTTTTTTGCTGTGCTAGGTTGCTTATGTGTCTAGCAAAACTCGGTTGCATTGGCCGGGTGGGGAAAAGGTACAGCGTCGTGTCAAAAATCGATCAAACCGATATGCGCGACCTCGATTTCGACCGCTGGATGCGGTTGGCTGAAGAGGATCTGGAATCCTTCGAGGCGACCCGCGTGGCGGCTATCGAGGAACTGATAGAGAGTTTTTCGCCCGCAAACCGTGACCGTATGCGTCGGTTGCAATGGCGCATCGACCAGGAGCGTCGCCTGGCCAAATCGCCGATGGGCTCCTGCCTGCGGTTATCCAAGATGATGTGGCGGCAGTTGCTGGGTGAAGGCGGTTTGCGCGAGCGACTGCTCGGCCTGGCCAGTGGCATCGGTGACGATGCGAGGCCCCAGACCGGGGAGGACGTGCAGACGACCGGCAGCGCCCAGGTGTTGGCATTTTCCCGCGCTGGGGACTGAATCGTCGCTATACCCTTGTCAAGGGGCGCAGGCTCGTTTAGTATTGCCGCCCTTCTGTGCCCGGATAGGGTGCATGCGTTCAGGATATGACCCTGGTAACAGGATTAGCGGCGAAAGCCGGAGAGCCCCGATGAAAGCGGAAATCCATCCCCAATATACTGAGATCAAGGTGACCTGCAGCTGCGGTAACGCCTTTAGCACCCGTTCCACCATGGGTGAGGATCTGCAGGTGGAAGTGTGCTCTGCCTGCCATCCCTTCTATACCGGTCAGCAGAAGATCATGGACACCGCCGGTCGTGTGGACAAGTTCCGTAAGCGGTACAGCCGCTAGTACGGTGACCACGGTCGGACCAGAAAAGGCGCCTTCGGGCGCCTTTTTTCGTTATGCGTAGTTTTGCGCGGCGCCCGGTCGCTGACTAGAATGAGGGCTTCTCGCCAAGCCTTTTCGAATCACCCCTGGAGCTCCCCCTTTCATGAGCCAGTCCCCGGATACGCAGGACGCCGATTTTTCCCTCAATCAGGCTGCGCTGGAATATCACGCCAAGCCGGTGCCCGGAAAGATCAGCATCGCCCTGACCAAGCCCACCGCCACCCAGCGGGATCTGGCGCTGGCCTATTCGCCGGGGGTGGCCGAGCCGGTGCGCCATATTGCGGCAGACCCTGAGGACGCCTACAAGTACACCGCCAAGGGCAACCTGGTGGCGGTTATCACCGACGGCACCGCAGTGCTGGGCCTGGGCAACGTCGGCCCGCTGGCCGGCAAGCCGGTGATGGAAGGCAAGGGCGTGCTGTTCAAGGTGTTCGCCGGCATCGACGTGTTCGATATCGAGGTGGATGCCAAGGCGCCGGCTGATTTCATCGACACGGTCAAGCGCATCGCACCGACCTTCGGCGGCATCAACCTGGAAGATATCGGCGCGCCGCACTGCTTTGAGATCGAAGCGGCGCTGGTCGAGGCGCTGGACATTCCGGTGTTCCACGATGACCAGCACGGTACCGCGATCATCATCGCCGCCGGCCTGCTCAATGCCCTGGAGCTACAGGGCAAGACCCTGGCCGACGCGCGCATGGTGGTGCTGGGTGCCGGCGCGGCCGGTATCGCCTCTATCAACCTGCTGGTGGCCATGGGCGCCACGCCCGAGAACATCCTGGCGCTGGATCGGCAGGGCGTGATCCATGCCGGTCGCGAGGGACTGCATCCCTCCAAACAGGGCGTGGCGGTGGACACCGATCGTCGCACCCTGGTCGAGGCCATCGACGGTGCCGATGTGTTCATCGGCCTGTCCGGCCCTGATCTGCTCAGCAGCGAGATGCTGGCTTCGATGGCACCTAAGCCGGTGGTGTTTGCCCTGTCCAACCCGGTGCCGGAGATCCGGCCCGAGGTGGCCCATGCAGTGCGTGATGACCTGATCATGGCCACCGGCCGTTCGGATTATCCGAACCAGGTGAACAACGTGCTGGGCTTTCCCTTTATCTTCCGTGGTGCGCTGGACGTGCGCGCCCGCCGCATCACTGAAGAGATGAAGATTGCCACCGCCCTGGCCCTCAAGGACCTGGCCCGCGAGCCGGTGCCAGCCGAGGTGCTGAAGGCCTACGGTCGTGATGCCATGGCCTATGGGCCGGAATACATCCTGCCGACCCCGCTTGATCCGCGCTTGCCCAAGCTGCTGCCACCCGCCGTCGCCAAGGCGGCTATCGACAGCGGCGTGGCCCGGGCTCCCTGGCCGGCACACTATCCGCCGCAGACCTGAGCTGGCTGCAGTCCGGTCAGGCTCGCGGGCTGGACGGGTTTTCCCGCGATGAGCAGCCCAGGGGCTTGTGCTAGCCTTGGCATCGCCCCCAGGCCGATATCCAAATGAACAACAGGCCCCGCCAGTGATACACGGGAGAGTGAGATGTCCGACAAGAAAGCGCTATTAACCAATCCGACCACCGGTGAGAGCATCGAGCTGCCGGTGCGTTCCGGATCGGTGGGCCCGGACGCGGTGGACATCAGCACCCTCTACAAGAAGATGGGCGTGTTTACCTTCGACGCGGGTTTCGTGTCTACGGCCAGCTGCGACAGTTCCATTACCTATATCGATGGCCAGGAAGGCATCCTGCGCTATCGGGGCTATCCCATCGAGCAACTGGCCGAGCAGTCGTCCTTTCTGGAGGTGGCCTACCTGCTGCTGTACGGCGAGTTGCCGACCGCCGAGCAGATGGCGGAGTTCGATACCAACATCACCCGCCACACCATGATCAACGAGGCGCTGCTGCGTTTCTTCGAGGGCTTCCACTACGACGCCCACCCGATGGCCATGATGGTGGGTGTGACCGGCTCGCTTGCGGCCTTCTACCACGACTCGCTGGATATTCAGAATCCGCGTCATCGCGAGATCAGCGCCCATCGGATGATCGCCAAGATGCCGACCATTGCGGCTGCTTGCTACAAGCACAACATGGGCGAGCCGATCATGTACCCGCGTAACGATCTGTCGTACTGCGGCAACTTCATGCAGATGATGTTCGCCACGCCTTGCGAGCCCTACCAGGTCAATCCGATAGCGGAGAAGGCGCTGAACCTGCTGTTCATCCTGCACGCCGATCACGAGCAGAATGCCTCGACTTCCACGGTTCGGCTGGCCGGCAGTTCCGGCGCCAACCCTTTCGCCTGCGTGGCGGCGGGTATTGCCTCACTGTGGGGCCCGGCACATGGCGGCGCCAACGAGGCGGTGCTGGACATGCTGGAAGAGATCGGCGACGTGTCCAACATCGACAAGTACATCGCCAAGGCGAAAGACAAGAACGACCCGTTCCGCCTGATGGGCTTTGGCCACCGCGTTTACAAGAACCACGATCCGCGCGCGACCATCATCCGTGAGACCTGCCACGAGGTGCTCAACGAGCTGGCTGACACCAACAACCCGTTGTTCGAGCTGGCGCTGCGGCTGGAAGAGATCGCCCTCAAGGACGAATATTTCGTGGAGAAGAAGCTCTACCCGAACGTGGACTTCTACTCGGGCATCATCTACCGGGCGCTGGGTATTCCGCGCACCATGTTCACGGTGATGTTCGCCATAGCCCGCACTGCCGGCTGGGTGTCTCACTGGATGGAGATGATCGCCGATCCGGCGCATCGCATCGGCCGTCCCCGTCAGATCTACACCGGTAACCCGTTACGCGACTTCGTGCCGTTGGACCGTCGCTAGGGGGTGGCGCCCAGCGCCGTCAGCCCGCTGTCAGGAGGTCTTTCAGCTGGGCTATGGACAGCCCGCGTAACGGACTGTTGTCGGCGGGGTCACGGGGCGGATCATGGCGGTCGGCTGGCGCCAGCACCACCAGTTCCAAGGTCGTGTCACCGGCCTGAAAGCGAAAGGCCGGGCGTGCGATGCGCCGGTTGCGGCTGAACAACAGCTCCACCTCCGCCGAACGCCACGGTATGCGCCTGTCCTCCAGGGCCAGCGCGACCTGCTCCGGGGTATCAGCGCGCAGCAGCAGGCGTATCGGGGTGTGGCGGTCGGCCAGGCCCTTGGCCACCTGGCCCACCAGTCGGGGATCAAAATCGGCGAGGTCGCGCATGGCATCCAGGGCGAGCCGGCGCAGCCGGTCGAGGGCCACCGGCTGGCTGTCGCTTTGAAACAGCGATTGGTATTCATGCAATGCCGCCTCGATGGCGGCCGCGTCCGGCCAGCGTTTGGAATTACTCTCACCCAGCCGCGCGGCGGCCTTGCGGCAGGCACTGTGGCTGTCGTGGCAATGGCCCTCTGCCAGCAGACGAGCGGCCTCGCTGGCGATGGCGTGGGTCAGGCCGGTGTCTCTTCGGCTGGCCAAGATCGCGGCCTCAGAACAGCTCTTCCACCACCGCACCGCCGCCGCTGACAGGGGCGGCGCCGGGGGTGGTGTCGTTACCGGGCGCGGTGGAACCGGAGAGCGCGGGCACCTGGTCGGCGCGGAACACCTCGAAGATGCTGTCCGGGCTGCCGGTGGGTGCGCGCAGGCCGGTCTCGGGGTCGATACGCACGGTGACCATGTCGTCGGGCATGCGCGGCGGCACGTCGGGGATGCCGCGCAGAGCCACCCTCATGTAGTCGATCCAGGCCGGCAGGGCGGCGCGGCCGCCGACTTCGCCGCGGCCCAGCTTGTGGTTGCCGTCGAAGCCGACCCAGGCGATGGTCACCAGCGATTGGTTGTAGCCGTTGAACCAGGCGTCACGCTGGTCGTTGGTGGTGCCGGTCTTGCCGGCCAGGTCGGTGCGGCCCAGTACGCGGGCACGGGTGGCGGTGCCGCGGCTGATGACGTCCTGCATCATTGAATACATCAGGTAGCGGTTTTCCGGAGAGATCACCCGGGGCGCCACCGGAAGGCCGTCGGGGCTGCTGACCGGTTCGGCGTCATCGAGGTTGGGGGTGCAGCTTTCGCATACCGTGGTCGGTGTGTTTTCGTAGATGGCCTCGCCATCCTGCTCCACCCGGTGCAGAAAATAGGGCTCGATCAGGTAGCCGCCGTTGGCAAGCACCGCGTAACCGCGAGCCATCTCCAGCGGTGTGACGGTGCCACTGCCCAGCGCCAGCGACAGATCATGCGGCAGCTTGCGGGTATCGAAACCGAAGCGCGCTACGTGCTTGAGGGCATGGTTGACGCCCATGGCGCGCAGCAGGCGGATCGACACCAGGTTGCGGGATTTGGTCAGTGCCAGTCGCAGCCGGGTTGGGCCGAAGAACTTGCCGCTGTAATTCTCAGGTCGCCAGGAAGCCTCCAGGCCCTTGTCCTCGAACACCACCGGCGCGTCATTGATCAGGCTGGCCGGGGTGTAGCCGGCCTCCAGTGCTGCGGAATAGATGAAGGCCTTGAAGCCGGAGCCGGGCTGACGCTCGGCCTGTACGGCGCGGTTGAATTTGCTCAGCCGGAAGTCATAGCCGCCGACCAGTGCCAGCAGGGCGCCGTCACGGGGTGACAGCGACACCATGGCACCGGCCGCAGCGGGCAGCTGTGCAAGGCGCCAGCTGGGCTGCTGGTCGGTACCGATGGTGGCTTGCACCCGAATCAGATCGCCTGCTTGCAGGATGTCCCCGGCGGCCTTGGGGGGCGGGCCGCGGTGATCCTCGTCCGAATAAGCGCGTGCCCATGCCAGCCCGGTCCAGGGGATCTGGATGCTTTGGGCATCGCCCAGGTAGACCTGTGCCAGTTGCTCGTCTACGGCAGTGACCAGTCCGGCGGGCAGGCCGCTGACCCGGGTCTGCTCGTTGATCAGGCGGTCCCATTCCTCGGCTGCGGGGAGTTGGCCCAGGCGTTGTTCGGGGCCGCGGTAGCCGTGGCGTTGATCATAGTCGTCCAGTGTCTTGCGTAGCGCGGCGTTGGCGCTGTCCTGCAGACGGCTGTCGAGGGTGGTGTAGGCGTTGTAGCCGCCGGTGTAAGCATCGTCGCCGAAGCGCTCGACGAGAAAGGCGCGCACCATCTCGGCGATGTAAGGTGCTTCAACCTCGATATCGGCGGCGTGGATGGCTGCAGTCGACGGCATGGCCACGGCCTGGCGGTGCTGATCGGCGGTGATGTAGCCCAACTCGAGCATGCGGCCGAGCACATAATTGCGGCGGATCAGCGCCCGCTCAGGATTGGTCACCGGGTTGTAGCGTGACGGCGCCTTGGGCAGGCCGGCGATCATGGCGGTCTGCGCCAGGTCCAGTTCGTTGATGCGCTTGCCGTAGTACACCTGCGCCGCGGCGCCCACGCCATAGGAACGATGACCGAGGTAGATCTTGTTCAGGTACAGCTCAAGAATCTCGTCCTTGCTCAGTTCCTGCTCGATCTTGATGGCCAGGAAGATCTCGTTGAGTTTGCGCAGATAGGTCTTTTCGTTGCTGAGGTAGAAGTTGCGCGCAACCTGCATGGTGATGGTACTGCCGCCTTGGCGTTTTTCGCCGGTGAGCAGCAGTTGTGCCGCTGCGCGCAGCAGGCCGCGGTAGTCGACACCGGGGTGGGTGTAGAAGGCGTCGTCTTCAGCGGCGAGGAAGGCATGTACCAGCGAGGGGGGCAGTTGCTGGAAGGACAGCGGCTCACGACGTTTCTCACCGTATTCGGCGATCAGACGGCCGTCGCTGGTGAATACGCGCAACGGCACCTGGAAGCGGATGTCCTTGAGGTTGTCGGTGGCTGGCAGCTCAGGGGCCAGGTAGTAATAGGCGGCCAAGATGGCGCCGGTACCGAGCAATGCCCCGAGCAGGGTGAGAAGAAAGCCGTACTTGAACAGCTTAGCGAGCCACTTCATGCGCCAGTTCACAAAATCTCTAGTCGGGCCCGCAGCGGATCACTAAAGCGGGGGTAACGGGCTGGCTATACTAACAGACTCCTGTTCTAGTGCATGTGAGCCCGGTCCACTGCGCGGATGCAGGGCGCAGATCCATCAGCATCTCATTTGCGCGAAGCCCTTCACAAAAAACCCACAGCCTGTTATATACTTATGCGCAACAATTAAAGATAATCCTCGGACATGACGCTAAGTCGACTTAAGATCGACAGCAGCTCCAAGGGGCAGCTTAATAATCACCAAGGCCTCACGGCCGGGAAATGGAATCTGCATCGCGTATGGGCTTGTTCTCTCGCAAAGCGCCGACCATGCTCGGCCTCGATATCAGTTCCACAGCGATAAAGCTGTTGGAGCTCAGTCGTCACTCCGCACGGGGTGGCAGTCGCTATCGGGTAGAGAGCTACGCGGTGGAGCCGCTGCCCTCGAATGCGGTGGTGGAAAAGAACATCGCCGATGTGGATGCCGTGGGTAAGGCGCTGCGCGAGGTGGTTCGCAAGAGCGGCACCCGCGCCAGGCAGGCCGCGGTAGCGGTGTCGGGCTCGGCGGTGATCACCAAGGTCATCTCCATGCCGGTGTCTCTCTCCGAGCGGGAGATGGAGACCCAGATCCAGCTGGAAGCAGACCAGTACATCCCCTATCCCCTTGAAGAGGTGAACCTGGACTTCGAGGTCCTGGGGCCCTCCGAGAAAAACCCCGAGATGGTCGATGTGCTGCTGGCAGCGTCCCGTAGCGAGAACGTCGACGACCGGGTGGCCGCGCTGGAAGTGGCCGGACTGGAATGCGTCGTGGTGGACGTAGAGGCCTACGCCATGGAGCGGGCCTGCGGCCTGCTGGCAGTGAATTGGCCCGGCGGGGGTGAAGACCAGACCATCGCGGTGGCCGATATCGGTGCCACCACCACCACGCTGAATGTCCTCTACAACAATCGAATTACCTATACCCGCGAGCAGAACTTCGGCGGTCGCCAGTTGACCGAGGAGATCCAGCGTCGTTACGGCCTGTCCATGGAAGAAGCCGGGATGGCCAAGCGCCAGGGCGGCCTGCCCGACAATTATGTGGCCGAGGTGCTGGAGCCGTTCAAAGAAGCGATGGCGCAGCAGGTCAACCGCTCGGTGCAGTTCTTTTTCTCCGCTACCAATCACAGTGCGGTGGACATGGTGATCCTGGCCGGCGGCACCTCCTCCATACCGGGTGTCGATGAACTGGTGCAGGAACGGCTCGGCGTAGACGTGATGGTGGCCAATCCCTTTGCCGATATGTCGGTGGCCTCGCGGGTGAACCCACAAGCGCTCAGCAATGATGCGCCGGCGATGATGATCGCCTGTGGCCTGGCACTGAGGAGCTTCGACTGACATGGCGCGCATTAACCTCCTCCCCTGGCGGGAAACCCTGCGAGCGGAACGTCAGCGTGAGTTTGGCTTCATGCTCATCGGCGGCGTCATCATCGCCGGTCTGCTGGTGGGTTACTGGTACTGGTTCGCCCTGGGCCTGGTCGAGCACCAGAACAAGCGAAATGCTTATCTGCAGGCCGAGATCAAGGCGGTGGACAAGCAGATCAAAGAGATCGACAAGCTGGAAAAGACCCGCAAGCAGCTGGTCGGCCGCATGAACGTCATCCAGGACCTTCAGGCCAGCCGGCCACAGGTGGTGCATCTGTTCGACGAGTTGGTGTCCACCGTCCCCGACGGCGTCTATCTGTCCGAACTGACCCAGTCCGGCAGCGGCATCACCCTGTTGGGGCGCGCACAGTCCAACGCGCGGGTTTCGGCCTATATGCGCAACATCGAGCAGAGCCCCTGGCTGGGTGCGCCCAAGCTCAGCATCATTGAGAACAAGGATAAGGGTAAGGACGCGCAGGGTGGCAGCCAGTTCACGCTGAGCGCCACCCAGGTGGTCCCGAAGGAGGGTGCCAAGCCGTGAACCTCGAGGATCTGAACGAACTCGACTTCAGCAACGTCGGCGATTGGCCGTTGGCGGTCAAGCTGGTGATCGTACTCATCCTTTGTGCCTTGGTTGGCGTGGGTGGCTACTTCGGCCTTATCACCGATGAGGAAGATCGCCTTGCCAAGGTCCAGCGCGAAGAAGTGGAACTGCGCAAGGAGTTCGAAAGCAAGCAGGACCGTGCGGCAAATCTGGATAACTACAAGAAGCAGCTGGCCCTGATGGAGGAATCCTTCGGCGCCATGCGGCGTCAGCTGCCCGACAGCACAGAGGTGGCCGACTTGCTGGTGGATGTGTCCCAGACCGGTTTGGCGGCTGGCCTGGAATTCGAGTTGTTCCAGCCGCAGGGGGAGGTGCCGCGGGAATTTTACGCCGAGCTACCCATCAAGTTGCGGGTCAAGGGCACTTATCACGAGTTTGGTGAATTCATCAGTGGCTTGGCGGCCCTGCCGCGCATCGTGACCATTCACGACGTGCGTATCCGCCCCCAGGGCAAGACAGGCGACACTAATCAGGCCTTGGTGCTTGAGGCCACCGCCAAGACCTATCGCTACCTGGACGAGGAGGGCCGATGAAGCGTTTTGCACTGCTCTTCGGTGCCGTGATCCTGGCGGGCTGCGCCAACAAGGACATGTCCGACCTGAGGGATTTTGTGGCCGAGGTCAAGGGGCGCCAGCCGGGGCCCTTGCCGGCACTGCCGGAACTGCGCCAGGTCGAACCCTATCTGTACCTGCCTGACGGTCGTCGTGATCCCTTCCGTCCGCAGGAGGCGATTGTAGAGGCCCCGGTCAGCAAACCGACCAGCGGCCCCACGCCCGACTTCAACCGACGCAAGGAAGAGCTGGAAAACTATTCGCTGGATACCTTGCGGATGGTCGGCACCCTCGAGCAGGAAGGTGGTATCTGGGGGCTGGTTCAGACCCAGGACGGCACCATCCATCGGGTGCGTAGTGGAAATTACATGGGCCTCAACCATGGACGCATTGTCCGAATTGGTGAGGACAAGATTGAACTGTCCGAACTGCTACAGGACGGTGCTGGCGGCTATGTTGAAAATGCCGCTGCACTGGGCCTGGGTGAAGAGTGAGACGGAGACGCCGAGATGTTTAGAACAAAGCTAACCGCGCCCCTGGCCAAGGGATTGTCGAGCCTGTTGCTGATGGGGCTTGCCATGCCGGCCAGCGTGTTGGCCAACGTGCTGCAGGACATCAGTTTCTCTGCGCTTCCAGGCAATCGGGTAGAGGTCGTATTGACCCTCGCCGAGCCCATTGAGAATCCCCTGAGTTTTACCACGGACAACCCTGCCCGTATCGCCATCGATCTGCCGGACACAACCAGCGGCTTGGCGAACAAAACCAAGCCAATCTCTATCGGTGCTGCGCGTAGCGTGGTGGCCATTGAGGGCAAGGGGCGCACCCGGGTAGTGGTCAATCTGCTTGATGCCGTCCCGCACACCATCAGCTCGCACGGTAACCAGCTGGTGGTGTCCATCAGCGGCGGCGCCGGTGCCGGCAGCGCCTCTGAAGCGACCAGCGCCACGGCTGCGGCCAGTGTCGGGAGCGACAGTGGCCAGGTCAGCGCTGGCCCGGGCGTACAGATCGCAGACGTGGACTTCCAGCGTGGCCCGGACGGTGAGGGTCGCATCGAAGTCACACTGTCCGACCCGAACGTGGTGGTGGACATGCGTCAGCAGGGCGACAAGGTGGTGTTGGATTTCCTCGACGCCCGTTTGCCCGGCGAGCTGGCGCGGACCCTGGATGTGACCGATTTTGCTACCCCGGTCACTGAGGTGCAGACCCGCCCGGACGGCAACAACACCCGCATGGTGATCTCCGCCAGCGGCGAATATGAGCACCTGGCCTACCAGGCTAACAACACCTATACGGTGGAGTTCCGCCCGCTGAGCCGCCAGGAGCAGGATGCTCGTCGCCGCGCCGAGCGTGTCTACGAGGGTGAGCGCCTGTCGCTCAACTTCCAGGACATCGAGGTGCGCGCGGTACTGCAACTGCTGGCTGACTTCACGGGCCTGAACATGGTGGTCAGTGACACCGTCGCCGGTCGCATCACGCTGCGCCTGCGCAACGTGCCCTGGGACCAGGCCATGGACATCATCCTGAAGACCAAGGGTCTGTCCATGCGCCGCACCGACAATGTGGTGCTGGTTGCGCCTACCGAGGAGATCGCCGCCCGCGAGAAGCTGGAGCTCGAGTCCCAGCAGCAGATCGCCGAGCTGGCGCCATTGCGTTCCGAGTTGGTGCAGGTGAACTACGCCAAGGCCGCAACGCTGGCGGCGTTGCTCAAGTCGAGCGAGAACAAGCTGTTGTCCGAGCGTGGCAGCGTCACCATCGATGAGCGCACCAACACCCTGCTGGTGCAGGACACCGCCGCCAAGCTGGACGAGATCCGCGATCTGGTGGGCAAGCTGGATATCCCGGTGCGCCAGGTCCTGATCGAATCGCGCATCGTCATTGCCAACGACGATTTTGCCAAGGATCTGGGCGTCAAGCTGGGCCTCAGCGGCCGTATTCTCCCTGATAATCTGGACGGCAATACCTTCGTGGTTGGGGGTGGTCGGCCTGGTGATCTGGATGCCAGCAGTGTCGGCTATCAGGGGGTTGAGATCCCGGATGGCAATCAGGGCCTGCTGGTCAACCTGCCGCAAACGCTTAGCGGCAGCCGCGGCGGCGCGATCAACTTCCTGCTGGGCAAGGTCGGCGCGCACCTGCTGCGGCTTGAGTTGTCGGCCATGCAGCAGGAAGGTCGCGGTGAGGTGGTGTCCAGTCCGCGGGTGATTACCGCAGACCAGAACCGCGCCATCATCAAGCAGGGTGTGGAGATCCCGTATCAAGAGGCTTCATCCAGCGGTGCAACCTCGGTGTCCTTCAAGGAGGCCGTGCTGCAACTGGAAGTGACCCCGCATATCACCCCGGATGACCGGGTGATCATGGACCTGAAGGTCAACAAGGATAATCCCGACTTCTCGCGCTCGGTGCTGGGTGTGCCGCCGGTAGATACCCGCGCCCTGGAGACCTCGGTGCTGGTGGATAACGGCGAGACCGTTGTGCTGGGCGGTGTGTTCGAGCGTGACAAGAGCAAGAGCGTCGAGCGGGTGCCGTTCTTCGGCGAACTGCCTGGCGTTGGCGTGCTGTTCCGCCAGACCCAGACCCAGGACAAGAACAACGAACTGCTGATCTTCGTCACTCCGAAGATACTCAAGGACACCCTCACGCTACGGCGCTGACGTCCGCTTTTCCTGCCGGCCCGCTTGCGGGCCGGCAGGGCTTCCCCTAAATTCCGTCCATGAGTCGTTCCTCCCGTATTTTTCTCGTCGGTCCCATGGGCGCCGGCAAGAGCACCATTGGCCGTCAGCTGGCAGAGGCCCTGGGCCTGGAGTTCGCCGATACCGACGTGGAAATCCAGCGCCGCACCGGCGTCGATATCCCCACGATCTTCGAGTACGAAGGCGAGGAGGGTTTTCGTGCCCGCGAACGCCAAGTGGTGGACGATATGACCCAGCTGGACAATCTGGTGCTGGCCACAGGTGGTGGTGTCATCATGGATCCGGACAACCGGCGCAATCTGTCGGCCCGTGGCTTGGTGGTCTATCTATACTGCACGCCGGAACAGCAGTACGAGCGCACCTATCGTGACCGCAATCGCCCGCTGTTGCAGACTGAAGATCCCAGGGGTCGGCTGGAAGAGTTGATGGCCGTGCGTGATCCGCTTTATCGCGAAGCTGCTGACCTGGAGGTTTCCACCGAACGACGTTCAGCAACGGCGGTAACCCGGGACATCATTCGCCACATGGACGAAGACTGACCCTTGCGTCCCCCCTGGCCGCTCTGAAAAAATCGTCGGATTCCTTACCTCCATGGCCAATACCTTGCGTAATCTGACCGTCGACCTGGGCGAGCGCGCCTACCCCATCTATATCGGCACCGACCTGATCGGTAACCCTGAGCTGTATCGGCGGCACATCGCCGGTCGCCAGGTGATGGTGGTCACCAACGAAACAGTGGGGCCGTTGTATCTGGACAAGGTGCTGGCCGCGCTGGATGGCTATCGGGTCGAAACCGTGGTGCTGCCGGACGGTGAGCAATACAAGACGCTGGAGGTGCTGAACCAGGTCTACGATGCCCTGTTGACCAACCACTTCGATCGCCGCTGCACCCTGGTGGCGCTGGGTGGTGGCGTGGTGGGCGACATGACCGGCTTTGCCGCTGCCACCTACCAGCGGGGCGTCAACTTCATCCAGGTGCCGACCACCCTGCTGGCGCAGGTTGATTCCTCGGTGGGCGGCAAGACCGGCGTCAACCACCCGCTGGGCAAGAACATGATCGGCGCCTTTCACCAGCCGATGTGTGTGATTGCCGACACCGCCACCCTGGAGACTCTGCCGGACCGTGAATTGTCCGCCGGCCTGGCTGAGATCATCAAGTACGGCCTGGTCGACGATGCGGAATTCTTTGACTGGCTGGAAGCCAACATGGATGCGCTGGTTGCCCGTGATCGCGAGGCGCTGGCCTATGCCATTGAGCGTTCCTGTACCGACAAGGCACGAGTGGTGGCGGCCGATGAAAAAGAGGCGGGCCAACGCGCCCTGCTGAACCTGGGTCACACCTTCGGCCATGCCATCGAGACGGGTATGGGCTATGGCAAGTGGCTGCATGGCGAGGCAGTGGGCGCCGGCATGTGCATGGCCGCTGACCTGTCGTGCCGGCAGGGCTGGATCACAGCTGCCGACCTGTCCCGAATTACCAAACTGATTGCCCGCGCAGGCCTGCCGGTGGCGCCGCCATCTGATTTGACCGGCGAGCGCTTCCTGGCATTGATGGCGGTGGACAAGAAGGTGCTTGATGGTCAGCTGCGGCTGGTGCTGCTCAGGGGCATGTGCCGGTCCGTGGTGACTGCCGACTTCGACGCCCAGTGCCTGCGCGAGGCCGTGGGGCTGTGACCGAGCAGTCAGCCACCGCCTATTTCGAAACCCCCGAGCTTACTGAGCGCCTGCAGCTGGTCGCACATCTGCTGCGTAATACCGGTCTGGTGCCCTATGTGCGTGGTCAGACCGGGGCGGGTAAGAGCCGGTTTGCACGCCGCCTGATGGATAGTCTGCATGACGAGGCAACCGTGGTGTTACTGGACGGTCCTCGTTGTGCCGATGTGCCGGCGGCGATCTGTCAGGCGCTGGGTATGGCAGAGGGTGACTGGCCGGCTGTGGTGCTGGATGCGCAGCCCGCGCCCGCGCCCGCGCTGATCGTGCTGGTGGATGACGCCGATGGGTTGGATCCGCAGGCTCAGGCTGACTTGCTGGCCCTGCAGGCCGGCGGTGGACGCCTGGTGCTGCTGGGTGGTGGTAATCCGGCGCCCCTGTCAGAAGAGTGGCCGATCCAGTTCATCGATCTGCCGCCCCTGACCGAGGCCCAGGCCCGGGATTTTCTGGCTTTTACCGGCGGCGTCGAGGCGGCACTGCTCAGTGATGCTGCGTTGCATCGCCTGCATCAGCAAGCCGGTGGCCAGCCTGGCGCGCTGTTGGCTGGCCCTGCAGGTGAAAGCATCGGGACTGTGGGTGAGATGCCCGCCGGGCCGCCCTGGAAGTGGTTGCTGGGGGGCGCTGCCGCGGCTCTGGTGATCCTGGTGCTGTGGCAGCAGGAGCGCATCAACAGCCTGTTCTCGCCACCGGAGCCCTCATTGGCAGATGCCCCGCAAGCAACGGCGCCAGAAGCATCCGCGCCTGATAGCCAAATTGCCATTCCGCCGTTGCCGCTTGAGTCGACGCCTGCGCCTGCCCCGAGCGAGCCACCCGCGCCGATGGTGACCGCGCCCGCACAGTCGCAGTCCAGCCTTGCAGCCGAAGACATGCCCGCAGCAACGGCGCCGGACGCCCAGGTGGTGGCAGAATCCATTGCCCCAGCGGTCCCGGCTGAAATGCCGGCGACACCGCCCGTGGCTGGCGAGCCGCCGCCATCGTCTGTGCTGGCGGCTGAGGCTGAGCCGATGCCGGTACAGGTTCAGGAGGCCCCATTTTCGATAGTCCGTACGCCGGAGCCGGTCCCGACGGAACCACTACCTTCAGAGCCGGTGCCGATGGTCAAACTGGCGCCGCCGCCCCCCGCACCGGCTGAACGTGTTGCGCAGCCCGTTGCAGTGCCGGAATCGCCCAAGCCGGCCGCGCCGCTCAAGGCGCCGGTCGTGTCTGAACCGGCCGCGACCGATGACCTGGGCTGGCTGCGCAGTCGCCAGCCGGATCATTACACCCTGCAGTTGCTGGGGGTCCGGGAACGGGCGGCGATCGAGCAGTTCATCCGTGTCCACCGTCTGAAAGGGAAATACGCGGTTTTTACGCGTGATCTAAACGGTAAACCCTGGTATTCCTTGGTGTACGGTGATTATCCGGATCGTGACGCTGCGCTCCGGGGGCGTGCCGCCCTGCCGGCAAGTCTGCGTCGGGCCAATGTCTGGCCGCGTACCTTTGCCTCCGTATGGGAGCAATTGCCGGCGACGACCGGCCCCCGCTGAGCCCGCAGCCGGGAAGCCGGTGCCTTGACCAGCGCCCGGTACTGGCCGGGCGCGCAGAACTCCAGTATCCTGCCGGGTTCCTTGCGTGCGGGTGGCCCCCGGTGGCCCGGTTTGTCTTGCCTGGTTGACGCCCTTACAGGGCCGTTGACCCCGAATTCAGATTGATGAGGTTTGCGATGAGTTACGGTGCCCTGCCGCCGAAACAGGGGTTGTATGACCCCGCAAACGAGCATGACGCCTGTGGCGTTGGCTTCGTTGCCCATATCAAGGGCGAGAAAAGCCACGAGATTGTTCAGCAAGGCCTGACCATTCTCGAGCGTTTGCACCACCGTGGCGCCGTCGGCGCAGACCCCAAGGCCGGCGACGGCGCGGGCATGCTGCTGCAGATGCCGGATGCCTTCTTCCGAGCCGTGGTGGATTTCGATCTACCCGCAGAGGGTGACTATGCCGTCGGCGTGGTCTACCTGCCGCAGGTGGATGCCTCGCGCGAGGCCATGGAAGCCTTCATCAACCAGACCATCGCCGCCGAAGGCCAGACCCTGCTGGGCTGGCGCACCGTGCCGGTGGACAACAGCGGTCTGGGTTACTCGGTGGTGCCCACCGAGCCGCGCATCCGCCAGGTATTCATCGCTCGCGGCGCCAACTGCGCCGACCAGCAGGCCTTCGAGCGCAAGCTGTTCGTGATCCGCAAGATCGTGGGCAACCAGGTGCGCGTTTCCGACATGGCGGACAAGGAGTACTTCTACATCCCGTCAATGTCCTCCCGTACCGTGCTCTACAAGGGCATGCTGCTGGCCGGCCAGGTCGGCGAGTACTACCAGGACCTGAACGACGAGCGCATGGTGTCGGCGCTGGCGCTGGTGCACCAGCGCTTCTCCACCAACACCTTCCCCACCTGGGATCTGGCCCATCCGTTCCGCATGATCGCCCACAACGGCGAGATCAACACCATGCGCGGCAACGTCAACTGGATGGCGGCACGCCGTCACTCCATGGCCTCCGACATCCTGGGTGCGGATCTCGACAAGGTCTGGCCGCTGATCCCCGAGGGTCAGTCCGACTCAGCCTGCTTCGACAACGCGCTGGAACTGCTGGTGATGGGCGGCTATTCCATGGCCCACGCCATGATGATGCTGATCCCCGAGGCCTGGTCCGGCAACAAGCAGATGGACGCCAAGCGGCGCAGCTTCTACGAATACCACGCGGCCCTGATGGAGCCCTGGGACGGTCCGGCCGCGGTGGCCTTCACCGACGGCCGCCAGATCGGCGCCACCCTGGATCGCAATGGCCTGCGCCCGGCCCGCTACCTGATCACCGACGACGGCCTGGTGGTGATGGCCTCCGAGATGGGCGTGCTGCAGATCCCGGAAGAGAAGATCGTCAAGAAGTGGCGCCTGCAGCCCGGCAAGATGTTCCTGATCGATACGGAGCAGGGCCGCATCATCGACGATGCCGAGATCAAGGATCAGCTCGCCTCCAGCCAGCCCTATCAGGAATGGCTGGCCAAGAGCCAGATCCACCTGGACCAGCTGCCGGCCGCGGTCGGCACCATGGCCCCGGATGATGCCACCCTGCTGGATCGCCAGCAGGCCTTCGGCTACACCCAGGAAGACATCAAGTTCCTGCTGCACCCCATGATGCTGACCGGCCAGGAGGCCATCGGCTCGATGGGTGCGGACAACCCGCCGGCGGTGCTGTCCAACAAGCCCAAGCACCTGTCGCATTACTTCAAGCAGAACTTTGCCCAGGTCACCAACCCGCCCATCGACCCGATCCGCGAAGAGATCGTGATGTCGCTGGTGTCGCTGATCGGCCCGCGCCCCAACCTGCTGGGTCTGGCCAGCGGCGGCGAGAACATGCGCCTGGAGGTCCACCAGCCGGTGCTGACCAACGAGGACCTGGAGCGGATCCGCAATATCGAGGATTCCACCTCCGGCGCCTTCCGCACCAATACCCTGCACATGACCTACCCGGCCGCCAACGGCGCCGCCGGTATGGAAGCTGCGCTGACCGCGCTGTGCGAGGCCGCCGAGGCCGCGGTGCACGCCGGTTACAACATCCTCATCCTGTCCGATCGCAGCGTCGATGCCGACAACCTGGTCATACCCGCGTTGCTGGCCACCTCCGCCGTGCATCACCATCTGATCGACAAGGGGTTGCGTACCTCGTCCGGTCTGGTGGTGGAGACGGGTGCTGCGCTGGAAGTGCATCATTTCGGCACCCTCGCCGGCTATGGTGCCGAGGCGATCAACCCGTACCTGGCCTTCGAGACCATCCAGCACCTGCTGCCGGAACTGGACGACGAGCTGACCTTCGCCAAGGCCCAGAAGCGCTACATCAAGGCGGTGGGCAAGGGCCTGTTCAAGGTCATGTCCAAGATGGGCATCTCCACCTACCAGTCCTACTGCGGCGCGCAGATCTTCGACGCCATCGGTCTGTCTTCACAATTCCTGGACACCTACTTCGCCGGCACCACCACCACCATCGAGGGTATGGGCCTGGCCGAGGTGGCCGAAGAGGCCGTGCGCTGGCACCGTGATGCCTTCGGCGACGCCGAGATCTACAAGAAGCACCTCGATGTCGGCGGCGACTATGCCTACCGCATCCGCGGCGAGTCGCACATCTGGACGCCGGACACCATCGGCAAGCTGCAGCACTCGGTGCGCGCCAACGACGCCAAGACCTTTGCCGACTTCAGCCGCATCATCAATGAGCAGACCGAAAAGCTGCTCACCCTGCGCGGCCTGATGGACTTCAAATTCGCCGACCAGCCGGTCCCGCTGGACGAGGTGGAGCCGGCCAAGGAGATCGTCAAGCGCTTCGCTACCGGCGCCATGTCCTTCGGCAGCATCTCCTATGAGGCGCACTCGAACCTGGCGCGGGCCATGAACGCCATCGGTGGCAAGTCCAACACCGGTGAAGGTGGTGAGGAGCCCGAGCGCTTCCTGCCGCTGGCTGACGGCTCGATGAACCCGGAGCGTTCGGCCATCAAGCAGGTGGCCTCCGGCCGCTTCGGTGTGACCGCCGAGTACCTGGTCAACGCCGACGACATCCAGATCAAGATGGCCCAGGGCGCCAAGCCCGGCGAGGGCGGCCAGCTGCCCGGTCACAAGGTCAACAAGCAGATCGCCCGGGTGCGTCATTCCACCCAGGGCGTCGGCCTGATCTCGCCGCCGCCACACCACGACATCTACTCCATCGAAGACCTGGCGCAGCTGATTCACGACCTGAAAAACGTGAACCCGGCGGCGCGCATCTCGGTGAAGCTGGTGTCCGAGGTGGGCGTGGGTACCGTGGCCGCGGGTGTGTCCAAGGCGCACGCCGACCACGTCACCATCGCCGGCTACGATGGCGGCACCGGCGCCTCGCCGCTGACCTCCATCAAGCACGCGGGTTCGCCGTGGGAGATCGGCCTGGCCGAGACCCACCAGACCCTGGTGCTGAACAAGCTGCGCTCGCGCATCGTGGTGCAGGCCGACGGCGGCATGCGCACCGGTCGCGACGTGGTGATCGCCGCATTGCTGGGTGCCGACGAGTTCGGCTTCGCCACCGCGCCGCTGATCGCCGAAGGCTGCATCATGATGCGCAAGTGCCACCTCAACACCTGCCCGGTGGGCGTGGCCACCCAGGACCCGGAGCTGCGCAAGCGCTTCGTCGGCAAGCCCGAGCACGTCATCAACTACTTCTTCTTTGTCGCCGAAGAGATGCGTCAGCTGATGGCCAAGCTGGGCTTCCGCACCATCAACGAGATGATCGGCCAGTCCGACCGTCTGCAGATGCGCAAGGCCATCGATCACTGGAAGGCGCGCGGTCTGGACTACAGCCGCCTGCTGACCAAGCCGGCCAGTGGCGCGGACGAGACCGTCTACTGCAACGAGACCCAGAACCATGGTCTGGACAAGGCTGCCGACAACCTGCTGATCGAGCAGGCCAGGCCGGCGCTGGATAAGGGCGACAAGGTCAGCATCGACTTCGCCATCCAGAACTTCAACCGCACCTTCGGCACCATGCTGTCCGGCCGGGTGGCGGAGAAGTACGGTCACGCGGGTCTGCCCGACGACACCATCACCATCAACGCCAAGGGCACCGCCGGTCAGTCCTTCGGCGCCTGGCTGGCCAAGGGCGTGACCCTCAAGCTCAGCGGTGAAGGCAACGACTACGTCGGCAAGGGCCTGTCCGGCGGCAAGATCGTCATCGCGCCGCCCGCCGAGTCCAAGATCGACAAGGCCGAGGACAACATCATCGTCGGCAACACCGTGCTGTACGGTGCCATCGGTGGCGAGGTGTATTTCCGCGGCGTGGCGGGCGAGCGTTTTGCCGTGCGTAATTCCGGCGCCACCGCGGTGGTCGAGGGTGTCGGCGATCATGGCTGCGAATACATGACCGGCGGCATCGTCACCGTGCTGGGTCCCACCGGCCGTAACTTTGCCGCCGGCATGTCCGGTGGTATCGCCTACGTGCTGGACGAGACCGGCGACTTCGAGAGCCGCTGCAACCTGGCCATGGTGGAGCTGGAGCCCATCGCCGCCGAGGACGATGTGCTGGAGGCCACCGAGCACCAGGGTGGCGATCTGGAGACCCACGGCAAGGTGGACATCAGCCGCGACATGACCCGCTATGACGCGCAGCGCCTGCGAGGTCTGATCCAGAAGCACCTGGATGCCACGGGCTCTGCCGTCGCGCAGCGCATCCTGGACAACTGGGCCGACTACCTGGCCAAGTTCGTCAAGGTCATGCCGGTGGACTACCGTCGCGCACTGGAAGAGATGCAGGCGCAGCAGGATGCGGAAAAGTCCGCCGCCTGAGGTCACGGTCCAGCCTTTCAACGTCTATAGAAAGCAACCTGCGGGCCGCTCGCCACACGCGCGGTCCGCAGCAGTGAGAACAAGGTAACAAGCCATGGGTAAGCCGACGGGTTTTATGGAGTTTGATCGGGTCGATCGCGGTTATACGCCGGTTGCCGATCGCGTCACCCATTACCAGGAATTCGTGATTCCCCTGTCCGATGCCGAACTGGCTACGCAGGGCGCGCGCTGCATGGATTGCGGTATTCCCTTCTGCCACCAGGGCTGTCCGGTGAACAACATCATCCCGGACTGGAACGACCTGGTTTACAAGGGTGATTTCGAGGAGGCCATCAAGGTCCTGCACTCGACCAACAACTTCCCCGAGGTAACCGGCCGCATCTGCCCGGCGCCCTGCCAGGAGTCGTGCACCCTGAACCTGATGGACCTGCCGGTGAGCATCAAGACCATCGAGTGCGCCATCGCCGATCGGGCTTGGGACGAGGGCTGGGTCAAGCCGCAGATCGCGCCGCACAAGACCGGTAAGAAGGTTGCCGTGGTCGGTTCCGGCCCCTCTGGCCTGGCTTGTGCCCAGCAGCTGGCCCGTGCCGGTCACAGCGTGGTGCTGTACGAGAAGGCCGACCGTTTCGGCGGGCTGCTGCGCTACGGCATCCCCGACTTCAAGCTGGACAAGAAGCTGCTCGACCGCCGCGTCGCCCAGATGCGTGCCGAGGGCGTGGAGTTCCACGCCAACAGCCACATCGGCGTGGACATCCCGGCCCAGCAGTTGATGGACGAGTTCGACGCCGTGGTGCTGAGCGGTGGTTCCGAGCAGCCCCGTGACCTGCCGGTGCCCGGCCGCGAGCTGAAGGGTATCCATTACGCCATGGAATTCCTTACCAAGAACTCCAAGGTGGTGCAGGGCGTGAAGGGTGCCGAGGAAAACCTGATCTCGGCCGAGGGCAAGCACGTCATCGTCATCGGCGGCGGTGACACCGGCTCCGACTGCATCGGCACCTCCAACCGTCACGGCGCCAAGTCGGTGACCCAGATCGAGATCCTCGACAAGCCGCCGGTCAAGGAAGACAAGCTGCTCACCTGGCCCGACTGGCCGAACAAGCTGCGCACCTCATCCTCCCAGGAGGAAGGCTGCGAGCGCATGTGGAATGTCGCCACCAAGGAATTCATCGGCGACGACAAGGGCCACGTCAAGGCCATCCGCTGCGTGCTGGTGAAGTGGGACAAGGACGCCCAGGGCCGCTGGCAGATGTCCGAGGTCGAGGGCTCCGAGTTCGAGCGCCCCGCCGACCTGGTGACCCTGGCCATGGGCTTCGTGCACCCGGTGCACGAGGGCATGCTGGCCGAACTGGCGGTGGACAAGGACCCGCGCGGCAACGTGCAGGGTGCCACCGAGGGTGCCAAGGCCTACTACACCTCGGTGGACAAGGTGTTCGCCGCCGGCGACATGCGCCGCGGCCAGTCCCTGGTGGTGTGGGCCATCCGCGAGGGTCGCCAGTGCGCCCGCGCCGTGGACGAGTTCCTGATGGGTACCACCGACCTGCCGCGCTAAGGATCGGCCGCAGCGGCATCGACAGGGGCGGCGTCAGCCGCCCTTGTCGTATCCGGCGCCGGCATCGCGCCGACCTGGAGCGTATTTGCCGTTACAATGGGCCGCTATTGAGCCCGCTGACTAAAAAGAGTGAAGCCCGGTGTCTGAACTGAAGAACGACCGTCTGCTGCGCGCCCTGCTGCGCCAACCCGTCGATTGCACCCCGGTGTGGATGATGCGCCAGGCGGGCCGCTACCTGCCCGAGTATCGCGCCACCCGTACCAGGGCCGGCAGCTTCATGGACCTGTGCCGCAACGCGGAGCTGGCCTGCGAGGTCACCCTGCAGCCGCTGGAACGTTACCCGCTGGACGCCGCCATCCTGTTCTCCGACATCCTCACCGTGCCCGATGCCATGGGCCTGGGGCTGTACTTCGAGGAAGGCGAAGGCCCGCGCTTCGAGCGCCCGCTGCGCGACATGGCAGCGATCAAGGCCCTGCCGGTGCCCGATCCCGAGCAGGAACTGGGCTATGTGATGGACGCGGTGCGCACCATCCGCCGCGAGCTTCACGGCCGGGTGCCGCTGATCGGTTTCTCCGGCAGCCCCTGGACCCTGGCCACCTACATGGTGGAGGGCGGCAGCACCAAGAACTTCGCCAAGTCCAAGGGCATGATGTTCGACCGCCCGGACATGATGCATCTGCTGCTGGAGAAGCTGGCCGACTCGGTGACCAGCTACCTGAACGCCCAGATCGCTGCCGGCGCCCAGGCGGTGATGATCTTCGACACCTGGGGCGGCACCCTGTCGCCGCACCACTACAAGGAATTCTCGCTGGCCTACATGCAGCGCATCGTCGAGGGTCTGACCCGGGAGGCGGACGGCCGCCAGGTGCCGGTGGTGCTGTTCACCAAGGGCGGCGGCCAGTGGCTGGAGCTGATGGCGGACACCGGCTGCGACGCCCTGGGCCTGGACTGGACCACCGACATCGCCGATGCCCGCCGTCGCGTGGGCGACAAGGTTGCCCTGCAGGGCAACCTGGATCCCTGCACCCTGTACGCCTCACCCGAGACCATCCGCCAGTCCGTCGGCCGCATCCTGGAGGGCTACGGCAAGGGTACCGGCCACGTGTTCAACCTCGGTCACGGCATCCACCCGGATATCGACCCGGCACACCCGGCGGCAATGGTGGAAGCGGTGCACGAGCTCAGCCGGCCCTACCACCAGTAATGGTTGCGTCCGGTCGCGCGGGCAAAGGCCGATTGGACAGTGACGGCACGTTTGCACATCGGTGATGCCCTGTTGCGGTACAGATAGCCATGAGTCGTGGCGCCGCAGAGAGGGCATGGCGCCTGCAGCATGGCAGCGTTGATGCCGCTTGCAGTGCCGTTGAGAATAGCGGCAAGGCACTTTTACTTCGGCTGATGGTCGAATTTGACTTGTCACACTCATATTTCCACCGCATGGCTTCGTTGCTGGCGGTGTTTGCCGTGCCGCATACCGGGCGCGCAGTCCGCCTAGAGGGCCTGGTCCCGTGACCTTGTGCCCGGGATCTGTACCGCAATGCTGACCACCCGCAACCTCACCATCATGTTCACCGACATCGTCGGCTACACCGAGCGTGCGGCGTTGCAGTCACGCACGGAGCATGTGGCATTGTTGCAGCAGCATGATCGGCTGCTGCAGCCACTGATTCGGCAGTTTGGCGGCACGTTGGTCAAGTCCATGGGCGACGGACTGCTGGTGACGTTTCGGGCATCCACCATGGCGTTGCGCTGTGCCATGGCCATGCAGGATGCGCTGGCAGGGTTCAATGCCGCACAGCCGGAATCTGAGCAGTTGCGTATCCGCATTGCGCTGGCATCGGGCGACGTGCAGTTGCAGAAACGCGACGTATTCGGCGAGGCGGTCAGTATCGCTTCACGCATCGAAACCATAACGCCGCCGGATCAGATCTACTTTGCGGCCTCTGTTTACCTGGCGATGAACAAGGCCGAGATCAGCGCCGAAATGATGGGCAATCACGACTTGAAGGGCATCCCTTTTCCGGTCGAGATTTATCGGGTGCTGCCTCAGGGCGAGGATGGCCGCTTTCACATCACCGCAGATCTGGATGGCGAGCAGAATCTTGAACCCGTCGCCGGCTGGCGGAGCTTGCTGGTCGCGGGCCGCCTGTGGAGGCTGGCTGGTCTGCTGCTGATCGCTGCGACGGTGCTGGCCTGGTTGATCAGCGGGTCCCCATTCATGCCCGGGCAACCGATGGTGGCGAGCAGTCAGGTGCAGATGGCCCCGGTCGAGGTCGACCCCGCAGCCGAAGCCGCGGATGATCCTGATACGCGGCTGCATAAGATCGAGTCCCTGCTCGCCTTGGGTGAGGTGGACGCGGCTCAGCTGGCACTCAATGACGTGCTGGCGGCCAGCCAGTCTTCCGCCGCCATCCTGCTCGCCCAGGGCCATCTGGCCTTCGCCACCAAGCATCGCGAAACAGGCGTGGACACCTATCGCAAGGCACTGGAGCTGGCACCGGAGCTGGCTGACAATCCGCGTCTGGCGAAGAATTTGGTCAGCGCCCTTGGCTGGGAGACCCAGCTGGCGCGGGACCTGCTGGAGCGGCATGCCTCAACGGCGATGGTGGATGCGTTGGCCACGCGCACGGCGCAGCCCGGTTACTGGGGGCGACTGCATGCCGGTGTGACACTGGCCGCCATCGGCCAGGGTGACCGCATACAGCGTGTGGACGCGGCCTTGCTGGATCTGCAGGAGGGCGAGGACTGCGACACGCGTCGCGTGGCGGTGCAGCGGCTGGGGGCGCTAAAGGACAGGCGTGCGCTGGCGGCCTTGCAGCCCTTAGCCGAGATGTCCCTGTTGGCGCGTATCACCAGTGCCGACAGCTGTCTGGTGGAGGCGGCGCAGGCCGCGGTTGCGCAGATCGAATAACTAGGCGCCTCCAGGCGCGCTGGAGTTACCGCAGCCGGCCTGGCAGGTCAGACCCGGTACACCGTCTTGGTCATGAGCTTGGAGGTCAAGGTCATGGCCTTCTTGATGGCCACGGGCAGTTCGGCGCCGCCGTGGGCCATGGCCTTCTCGCCGTGCGCGATCTCGTCGGTCTTCATCTGTTCCAGGATGGCGCGGGTACGATGATCATCCGTGGGAACCTGTGCCAGATGCTCTTCCAGGTGGCCCTCCACCTGCCGCTCGGTCTCGCCCACGAAGCCCAGGCTCCACTTGTCCCCGGCCAGCCCGGCCATGGCGCCCATGGTGAAGGACCCCAGGTAGAACAGCGGATTGAGCAGGCTGGTGCGATCGCCCAGTTCGTGGATGCGTTGCTCGCACCAGTCCAGGTGGTCGTTTTCCTCGGCGGCGGAGCGCTCCATGCTGTCGCGCACCTGCGGGTCGCGAGCGGTCAGTGCCTGGCCCTGGTAGAGGCCCTGGGCACATACCTCGCCGGTATGGTTGATGCGCATCAGCCTTGCGGTGTGCTGGCGCGTGGTTTCGTCCAGCTCGGCTTCTTCCATCCCGTTGGCCGGGTTGGGGCGTTCGGTGATCTTGGGCTGGCCGAACAGGGTGCGCAGCGCCTGGTCGAGATTGCTGACCAGGTGATCGGTGGGGCTGAGTTTGCGGGTGGTCATGGCCGGCTCCTTCTACGACACGGTCCGTGATGCATTTTAGGCGCCTTCGCGGCGGGTTACATCCTGTTATCCCGGCAGCAGCTGGCGTGCCAGCAGTTCCACCGGGTGAACAACCTCGGCACCGGCTGCCCCCAGGCCGGCGGCCATGTGCAGGGCGCAGCCGGGATTGCTGGTAACCAGGTAGCCGGCATTGGCCGCGTTGATTGCCGTCAGCTTGGGCGCGCGCAGCGCCGCGCCTTGTTCAGGATGGCTGAGCAGATGCAGCCCGCCGGCGCCACAGCACTGGGCGCCGGCATCGAGCGGCAGCACGGTCAGTTGTGGAATTCGTGCCAGCAAGGTGGCGACCGCCGCGGCACTGCCGGGGCTGTTGCGCAGGGTACACGGCGTGTGCAGCATGGCCCGGGCGGGCAGCGGGGCCAGGCGCAGTCGTTCAACCAGGCCGCTTTCCAGCAGATAGTGGCTGACGTCCCAGTGCTTGGCCGGCAATGCGGGCGACTGTTCATTCAACTGGCAGCCGCAGCCGCTGGCCAGGCTGACGATGGCATCCAGTTGCAGGCCGGCAAAGGCATCGTGATTGCGCATCGCCCGCTGTTGACCGGCATTGGCGTCACCCAGGTGGCTGTGCATGGCGCCGCAACAGGTCTGGCTGCGCGGGACAACCACGGTCGCACCGGCCGCTTCCAGCAGCAGGCGGGTGGCCTGTACGGCGCTGGCCTGCACCGCGCCGCCGACACAGCCCAGGAACAGCCCGACCCGGGGTCCGTCGCTTAAAGGTTCGGATTCTGCGGTGACGGTCAATTTGCGATCGGCCAGGCGCCGTGCGGCCAGCATCAGCGCCGACCCGCCGGGCAGCCAGCGTGGCGGCAGCAGCCGGCCCAGGCGCAAGGCGACGCTTACCAGGCGCCGCTGGCTCATCAGCTCGGCCGCCCAGCGCAGCCAGCGCGGTTGCCGATCCAGGGTGAGCGCGCGGGTCTGGTCCATCAGCTTGCCGAAGTTCACCGCCGACGGGCAGGCCCGCTCACAGGCGCGGCACAGCAGGCAGTGATCCAGGTGCGTCATCAGGCCGGCATCTGCGGTCAGGGTGCCGCGCGCCAGGGCCTCGGCCAGGGCGATGCGGCCACGGGGCGACTCGGCCTCGTTGCGGGTCAGGCCATAGGTGGCGCAGTGCGGCAGGCACAGTCCGCACTTGACGCAGCGGTCGGCCTCCCTGATCAGGTCCTGTATTCGGTCCGCGGGGCGGCTAAGGTCGGTCATGCCTTATATAATGGTCCAGGGTTTCATCAGCACCGGCGGAGGTCTTAGCGGCCATGTCCTTCTTTGAGCACCACGTTTTCTTCTGTACCAACGACCGCGCCGACGGCAGCCAGTGCTGTGCGCAGTATGGCGCCCAGGAGGCGCGTGATTATGTCAAAAAACGCTGCAAGGCGCTGGGGATTCACGGTCCCGGTCAGGTGCGTATCAACAATGCCGGCTGCCTGGATCGCTGCGCCCAGGGGCCGGTGATCGTCGTGTACCCGGATGAGACCTGGTACACCTATGTCGATCACGAGGACCTGGACGAGATCATCAGCGAACACCTGCAGAACGGCCGGGTGGTCGAGCGCCTGTTGCTGGACAGCCAGCCGTGAGCAATCAGGCGCATGGAAGGGGTTGACAAGAATATTCGTATATTCTAAATTACAAACATACTGATCACCCAGTCTTCTGGGCTCAGTACTCCTCCATCCTCCTTTGGTGGTTTTTTATGGCGCAGCGTCCCCCGCTGCGCTTTTTTTTTGACCGCGGTCCAAACTGGGCTTGTGTGTCGGGAATGGGTCGGGTAAACTTCGCGCCCTTTCGTGGATATGACTGACAGGACCCCGTGTCGGGAGCAGGTCGAATGACAACAGTTAGTGCAAAGCCAGCTGAAGTTCGTCGAGATTGGTTTGTAGTGGATGCCGAGGGTAAGACCTTGGGCCGCCTGGCCACCGAGATCGCAACTCGCCTGAAGGGCAAGCATAAGCCCATCTTCACCCCGCACGTGGACACCGGTGATTACATCGTCGTCGTCAACGCGGAAAAGGTCCATGTGACCGGTAACAAGATGAAGGACAAGATGTACCATCATCACACCGGCTACATCGGCAACCTGAAGTCCATCAACCTCGAGAAGTTGCTGGTCAAGGCCCCGGAGCGTGTCATCGAGACCGCCGTGCGTGGCATGATGCCCCGCAACCCGCTGGGTCGCGCCATGCTGAAGAAGCTCAAGGTCTACGCAGGCCCCGAGCATCAGCACGCCGCGCAGCAGCCCCAGCCGCTCGACATCTAAAGTTAAAATCGGATTCTGACAATGGCACAGCAGACCCAATACGGTACCGGCCGTCGCAAGACCTCCGCAGCCCGCGTATTCCTGAGCCCGGGCAAGGGCGAGATCGTCATCAACGGCCGCCCGCTGGATCAGTTCTTCGGCCGCCCGACCATGCGCATGATCGTGCGCCAGCCGCTGGAAGTGAGCGACCTGCTCGACAAGGTCGACGTCAACGTGACCGTCGCCGGTGGTGGCAACAACGGCCAGGCCGGTGCCATCCGTCACGGCATCGCCCGTGCCCTGGTCGAGTTCGACGAAGGTCTGCGCAGCCCGATGCGCAAGGCCGGCTACCTGACCCGCGACGCCCGCATGGTCGAGCGCAAGAAGGTCGGCCTGCACAAGGCGCGTAAGCGTCCGCAGTTCTCCAAGCGCTGATTTCAGCCGCTTGTCGAGCCGCCCTCGGGTGGCAATGCAAAACGGGGCCTTCGGGCCCCGTTTTGTTTTGTGGCGCGTGTTGTCGGTTGGTCCGGAGAATCGCCTCGAGCTATCGTCGCTAACTTATTGTTCCTTAGAAAACTGTAGCGTTTTTGCAACAAAACAACATCATGTGGTTTTTTTCGCAAAAAGGTGTTGCAGGTCGGGGAAAACCCTACTAGTATCCTTCCCGCACAGCTTTTCTTTTCAACCAAACCAAAGTGGGAGTTCACTCCATGAACAAAAAGCTTATCGCCGCAGCCATCGCTGCCGCCGTTTCCGCACCTGCCGCCATGGCTGACGTCACCGTTTACGGCAAACTGCACGTGTCCGTCGACAGCGTCGACGAAGACACCGGCACTTACAGCGGGCAGGCTATCAACAGCCGTGATTCCCGCATCGGCTTCAAGGGTTCCGAGGACCTGGGCAACGGCCTGAAGGCCGTGTGGAAGTTCGAGTCCAAGATCGGTATTGACCAGAACGACGGCATCACCGGCGGCCGTGACGCCTACCTGGGTCTGGCTGGCAACTTCGGTACCTTCCTGGTGGCTGGTAGCGTCAGCACCCCTTACAAGAACTCCACCGCCAAGATGGACTTCTTCGCTGACACCATCGCTGACCAGAACAACACCATCGGCACCGAAGACAACCGCGCCAACAACGCGCTGGTGTACATTTCACCGAAGTTCAGCGGTCTGCAGTTTACCGGTGCCGCCGTCTCTGGTGAAGGTGCAGACGGTGGTGCTGCTGATGGCCTGGCCGATGCCTACTCCGTGGCTGCGACCTACAACAATGCTGGCATCAGCGCCGCTATCGCCTACGAGAACATGGAAGATCTTGCAGACGGCAAGTCCTCTGACAGCAAGGTGCGTGTTGGCCTGGGCTACAAGATGGACGCCTTCAAGGTTGCTGCCGTCTATGAGAGCAAGAGCGACATCGCCGGCGCTGCTGGTGCAGATGCCAATCTGTGGCAGATCTCCGCTGCCTACACCATGGGTAACAACACCCTGAAGGCCATGTACGGCAACAACGATACCGACACCGCTGCTGACGAGAAGGACGGCTGGGCCATCGGCGTTGACCACAAGATGAGCAAGCGCACTCAGGTGTATGCTCTGTACGTGGATTCCGAGCAGGGCCTGCGCGGCGACTATGACGGCACCAAATACACCGATGGTTCCGCCTTCTCCATCGGCATGGTCCACAGCTTCTAATCTGATTTTCGAATCAGTGTGAAGTTGAAGACGGGGCCTTCGGGCCCCGTTTTTGTTGTCCGGTATCGGAGGGCGGTTTAACCGTCGCGGATGCCGGGCACAAAAAAGGCCGGTTTATCCCGGCCTTTTTTGTGCCCAAGGTTCGCAGCTTTACTCGATGATCTTGGGCCCCTTGGGGGTGCCGAGGATCAGCACGTCCGCCGGGCGGTGGGCGAAGATGCCCACGGTGACCACGCCGGGGATCTGGTTGATCCGGTCTTCCAGCTTGGTGGGCTCCATGATCTCCAGGTTGTGCACGTCCAGGATCAGGCAGCCGTTGTCGGTGACGAAGTTCTCGCGCCACACCGGGGTGCCGCCCAGCTTGGTCAGCTCGCGGGCGACGAAGCTGCGCGCCATGGGGATGACCTCCACCGGCAGCGGGAACTTGCCCAGCACGTCCACCA